>Ga0208113_1000034_pt1 | contig 57599 bp, 46 predicted proteins | sample Knorr_S7_td_NADW_FD_185598 | JGI IMG/M metagenome (GOLD analysis project Ga0208113, IMG submission 185598) | Marine microbial communities from Southern Atlantic Ocean transect - Knorr_S7_td_NADW_ad_2505m_LV_A (SPAdes) (version 2) | ecosystem: Environmental > Aquatic > Marine > Oceanic | place...
CCCGAATCACCCAAGGATTTCTTCAAATGGTAACCATCTCCTTTGAGAAACACACGCTGTCCAATGGACTGGACGTGATACTCCACGAGGACCACAACATACCTGTAGTAGCCGTAAATGTCTGGTACCACGTGGGTTCCAAAGATGAGGAGATCGGCCGGACTGGGTTCGCCCATCTGTTTGAACATGTGATGTTCGAAGGATCCAAACATCACAACAGCAGCCACTTCGATCCGCTACAAAAAGCGGGCGCCAATCTCAACGGATCAACCACGCCGGATCGCACCAATTACTGGGAAGATGTCCCCACCAACTACCTGGACCTAGCCCTTTGGTTGGAATCCGACCGCATGGGATTTCTGCTCGACGCACTGGACCAACAACGCCTTGATATCCAGCGTGACGTGGTCAAGAACGAGCGCCGCCAGTCCTATGAAAATCGCCCCTATGGCATGGCACATTGGCATTTGCAAGAGGCCCTGTACCCAATGCCCCATCCCTATCATTGGATGACCATCGGCTCCCAAGAAGACTTGGACGCCGCAGACCTGGACGACATCAAGAACTTCTTCAAGCGGTTCTATACCCCTTCCAACGCGAGCCTGGCCATCGCCGGTGACATCGACATGGGACAGGCCTTGGAGATGGTCAACCATTACTTCGGCGACCTGCCGCCGGGCGAGGCCGTGCCGCGCAAGGGAAGGCATGACTCATCTCTTAGAGGCCGCATCGAATTGGAGATGCGGGATAGCGTGACCCTGCCCAGGACCTATATCGCCTGGCCGACACCCCCCGAGGGAGACATTGACGATGCGCCGCTGGAGATTTATCAGGCCATCATGTCCGACGGGCTGACCTCCCGGTTGCACAAGTCCTTAGTCTACGAGAAGCAGATCGCCCAGAGCGCCAACATGCGCTACCACTCGTCGGAGATCGCCGGGCAGTGCATCCTATCCGTGACCGCAGCCGAAGGACATGAACTCGACGAGGTAGAAGCCGCCGCCGACGCCGAGATGGCGAGGCTGCTTCGGGAACCGCCCACGGATGAGGAGATCACCCGCGTTAAGAATCGCATCGAGGCCAGTCATTTCCGCCAGTTGGCCCGCATCGGTGGGTTCGGCGGCCGGGCCGACCAGCTTAACCACTACAGCGTTTTTTCAGCCGACCCCGACCTGATCAACACCAGCTTGGACAAGTACATGTCGGTGACCCGCGAAGATGTGATGCGGGTGGCCGAGAGCGTTCTGGGTGAGAATCAAGTCCGGCTTCGGGTTTTGCCGGAACCGACGCTATCGCCGGCCACCGTGACCATCGACCGGACTGTCATGCCACCGCCGAAGAGCGAGCCGGTCTTTAATCCGCCCACTCCGACTCGCACCAAGCTCTCCAACGGAATGGGTGTCTCAGTGATTGAACAGCGCGGCATGCCCATAGTGGCCTTCGGGGTGCTGATGGATGCCGGCGCCTCCAGGGACCCTGAGAACCTGCCCGGCCTGGCCGGTTTCACTGCCCAGATGCTGCCGGAAGGGACAACCACCAAGACCAGCCAGGAGATCGCCCAAGCCTTTGAATTCATCGGCTCGCGAATATCCGCAGACGGACGGCGGGAGTACACACTGCTTTCGGCAGAGACCCTTGCCAAGCACTGGTCCACCGCCCTGGAACTCACCGCCGACCTGGTGTTGAACCCCAACTTCCCAGACCATGAGATCGAAAGGGTCCGCAGGGAGCATTTGACCGAGCTCCGCCGCGGCAAAGACGAACCCAACGCCGTGGCCGAACAATTGATGGCCGGCCTGGTATTCCAAAGCAACTCAGGTTATGGGCATCCCCTTTCTGGCACCGAGAAATCAATCGCGGCCCTGACTCGAGACGACATGGTCAGTCAATTCAGCCGCGACTACACCCCGGCCAACGCCAACTTGATAGTGGTGGGCGACGTCAGCATCGATGAAGTTGCTAAAAGGGCCGAAGCGGTTTTCGGAAGTTGGAAGGGCGGCCCATCGGCCAACGGGCAGGCAGTGGTGGAGCCATCCAACGGCACTGCCACCATCTACCTGGTAGACCGGCCCGGAGCGCCCCAATCGGTCATCCGCGCCCTTAACACCACCATACCCAGGCTTCATCCCGACTACCTGGGACTAACCTTGATGAATTACGCCTTCGGCGGTCAATTCTCCGCTAGGCTGAACCAGAACTTGCGTCAGGAGAAAGGCTATAGCTACGGATACCAGTCCCACGTCCAGTGGTTCCGGGGTCCGTCTCTGATGCTGGCGGGTGGCTCGGTCCAGACCGAGGTCACCAAGGAATCGGTGTTCGAGACGTTGAAGGAGTACAACGAGGTCCGAGGGTCTCGTCCCATCAGCGAGGAGGAACTGGAGAACGCTAAGGCCAGTGTCCTGAGGAGTTTTCCAGCCAACTTCGAGCGACCGGGAGCAATCATGGGCCAGGTCCTTCAGATGGTGCAGTTCGGGCTGCCCGACGATTACCTTCAAACGGTGAGAGCCAACGTTGAGGCGGTAACACTGGATGACGTACACCGCATCACCCAGGAATTGGTCCGGCCCGACCAGCTCAAGATCCTGGTAGTGGGAGACCGCCAGCAGATAGAGACCGGCCTCCGTGAATTGGACCTCCCCACGGTGGTTTTGGATGCGGACGGCGTCGTAACTACCTAGGCCTGATATCAGCGCGAACAAAAGAAGCCGCCGCAACGGCGGGTTCTTTTTCAATTCACGGAAAACCAGATATTACTGTTGCGGCCTCTCTCCCAATTCTAAGGCCAGCACCTTCGTGGAGCTTTGGCCATCGACCACCCGAAAGACCTCCACTTCCACCTCCTGCCCGGCCTTGAATTCTTGCCTTAACAAGCGGGTCAGATCTGAAACAGTTGCGATGTCGTGGCCGTCGATGTTCACCACGATATCACCCGGATGTATGCCGGCGCGGTCGGAAGGTCCATCAACCAGCATGTTCTGGATGATGACACCCTCGCGAATGGGCAAGCCGACCTGCGCTGCCACTTCCGGTGATAGATCAGCCAGAAAGACACCCATCCACGCCCAACGGACGTGGCCCAACTCGACCAACTGCAGGGCGACTTGTTGAGCTGTCTCTACGTCTACCGCGAAGCCGATACCTTCAACGGAAACTCCGCTGCTGCCCCGCAGGACCGCCGTATTGATACCCACCAGGTTACCGTTGAGATCGATCAACGGGCCGCCGCTGTTGCCGGGGTTGATCGAAGTATCGGTCTGGATCAGGTCATACAATGTGACTCCCGGCGTGGATTCGATGGACCGTCCCAGGGCCGATACGACTCCGACCGTGACCGTGGGCCCGCCAGGCAGCGCCAGGGCATTTCCAATAGCGATCACCCAATCTCCAGCACGCAAACTTCCGTTCTCGCGCAGCGGCAGCGAAGGGTAACCGTCTCCGGGTAGCCTCAAAACCGCTAGATCTGATAGCCGGTCGGCGCCGATGATTTCGGCCTCGACCTGGGTGCCGTCATCTTGGGTCACGGTAATCTCGACCCCGCCTTCAATAACATGATTGTTGGTCAGGACCAGACCCGATTCGTCGAAGATAACTCCGGTGCCGCTACCGAACCCGGTGGACTGGCGGCCGAAGCGGTCACGTGAGACGGTCCGGGCTACGATCGAGACCACAGCCGGCCTAACCCGCTCCACCGTGTCGGCGATGTTGGGCAACTGCAGCATGGCGACAGCCTCGCTGCCGCCTTCGGTCGATGATTGAGAAGCCGGTTGTTCTGAAGTCGCTGGCTCAGCGGTGGCTGTTGGGTCACTGGAGCAAGCGACGGCGGCCAATACGGCGAACACCACCACGGCCAATAGATAGCGCATTTTAATCTCGTGACGCAGCGTCTCAATCGTCACTGGAACCCCTGGTAGGCTTCGCGTTGGACCCGAAATAGAGTCTCCATTCCTCGAAATGCCAATGACAGCACTTCATCAACCTGCTGACGGGGGAACGGCAGAGCCTCTGTAGCGCCCTGCAGTTCCACCAGGCCGCCCTGTGCGGTAAGGACAACATTGAAATCCACATCGGCCACGAAGTCTTCTTCGTAGCAAAGGTCCAGAAGCAGTTGCCCGTTGAGGATGCCTACGCTAACGGCCGCCACAGGGCAGAGCAACGGTAATTTCGGCAGGATTCGGTTCTTCACCAGCATCTGCAACGCTTGGTGTAGGGCCACGTAGGCGCCCGTGATGGCGGCGGTCCGTGTTCCGCCATCAGCTTGGATCACGTCGCAGTCGATCTGAACGGTACGCTCTCCAAGTGCATCCAGGTCGGTCACGGCCCGGAGAGACCGGCCGATCAGCCGCTGTATCTCCTGAGAACGTCCGCTGGGCCGGCCGGATTCCCGCTCCCTTGTCGTCCGGGTGTTGGTCGCCCTGGGCAGCATGGAATACTCGGCGGTGACCCATCCTTTACCCTGGCCCCGCAAGAATCCTGGCACCCGCTCCTCAAGAGAAGCGGCACAGAGCACCTTGGTGGTGCCCATCTCGATCAATGCCGAACCCTCGGCATATTTCTGATAGCCGGGTGTGATGGTGATGGGGCGGTTTTCGTCCCAGGCGCGCCCGTCAGGTCGGGAATATTCAGCCAATTGTTTTCAGTACCTCGATAAAGATTGCAAAGTGGGAAATTGGGGAGGCCCATAGACTCGCAATGGACATAGAATCCAAGTATACATTCATACTTGCCCCCGAAGATTTGTTGGTATCCAGAGGCCTGCGGGTCCGGCATCGTCCTCAGGTTGTACTAGCTGAGGCTGTCAGATTATAATTTAGCGCACATTCTGATTAAAAGGGGTTATACCGTGGGCACTAACGAAGCTACATCCGTCAACGGCAATCAAAAACTGCACGCCTTTTTCCAGGGCGCTGTGGTACCGATGGATGAGGCGAAGGTGAGTGTGACAACCCACGCGCTGCATTACGGTACGGCTGTTTTCGAGGGAATCCGCGGAAACTGGAACGAAGAACAGGGTAAGATGTTCATTTTCCGGATGCGCGAGCATTATGAAAGGTTGATTCGTGGTTGCAAGATACTCCTGCTAGACATCCCGTATACAGCCGAACAACTCTGCGATATCACAGTGGAGTTGGTCGTGCGCAACGGTCACAATTCAGACATTTACATCCGGCCTCTGGCTTACAAAAGCGCCGAGGTCGTGGCCAATCTGAAACTGCAGGAACTTGCCAGTGATTTCACTCTGATCACGGTGCCCTTCGGCAACTACCTGGGTACCGACATATTGAAATGCTGCACGTCCTCTTGGCGTCGGGTCGACGACAATATGATCCCGACCCAAATCAAGAGCGCAGGCATCTACGTCAACAGCATGCTGGCCAAGACCGAAGCCACCCTGGCTGGGTTTGATGAAGCCATCATCTTGGGCCAGGACGGCCACGTTTCAGAGGGTTCTGGCGAGAACGTTTTCATGGTTGCCGGCGGAAAGCTGGTCACCCCCAGGTCTGAGGACAACGCGCTCCCCGGCATAACCCGGGAGAGCATCATGCAGTTGGCCGCGGCCGAACTGGGTATCGAAGTCGTGGAACGGAGCATCGACCGCAGCGAACTCTATCTCGCCGACGAGATGTTCCTCAGCGGCACCGCCGCCCACCTGACCCCGGTCGTGGAACTGGACCGCCGCCCCATCGGCACCGGCGAACCGGGTCCGGTTTCGACCGCGTTGCAGAAGCTGTACTTCGATGTCGTGGTGGGCCGGAACCCCAAGTACCTCCATTGGTGCACCACGGTCGTGCCACAAGCGGTACCGGCCTAGGAATCAAGTTATCCAGCGAAACCAACGGACGCCCATGGCAAGGGCGTCCGTTCTGTTTAAGCGAACCTTCTGCTAGGAGCGCCGTAGTTTGACTTGGGTTTGGCTAGGAGTTCTCTGTTACGCCATCGGCAGTCTGCCGACCGCCTATCTCTTCACCCGTTATATCCTGGGCCAGGATATCCGGCAGATCGGCGATTTCAACAGCGGGGCGGCCAACGTCTTTCGAAACGTGGGCGCTAAAGCCGGAGTGGCCGTGGGCGCCATCGACATGATCAAAGGGGCTCTGGTGATCCTTCTGGCTATGGTATTGGTGGACGACACCGGGATGGAGATGATGGCCGGGGCAGCCGCCTTAGCCGGGCATAACCTCCCGGTCCACCTGAGATTTAGGGGCGGACGCGGCGCGGCAACCGCCGTTGGGATCCTGATAGCTTCGGTCCCGATCATCGGGCTGCCCATCGGCGCATTTTGCTTGGTTCTGCTCTACTTCACCCATAAGGTGATCTATCCACTGGGAGTGTTCCTCGTCGCCATCCCTGTCCTGACGTGGCCCGTTGGCTACTCGGTTGCCATGGCGATCTATGTGGTGGCGATCCCTATCGCCGTCGGCCTGAGCCATTTCTTCACCACACGAATCCTTAATCCAGGCGCGGCTAAAAACATCGGCGGATCACCGGAACTCACGCAGAAATGAGATTCAGATTGGAGGCACAATGGGCTGGTCTTTGCATCACCCTCACGGACTCATCTATCACGCGCCCCAATATTGTTACCGGGGCTACACACTGTTCGCCAACCTGCGGGGTTACGACGCCAACCTGATCGACATGGAAGGGCGTATTTGCCACCGGTGGCACTGGCCCGGCGGTATCAACTACGCCAATCTGCTGCCTAACGGCAACCTTCTATTCCTAAGTACAGCGCCGGAAGAGAAGCTGCCAATGACCGGTATCGGAGGGCATGCCGGCGGGCTGGTGGAACTGGACTGGGACGGAAACGTTGTCTGGGAAATGGTAAATCCTTGGGTGCACCACGACTTCCAGCGCCTGGGCAACGGGAACACCCTTGCTCTCATGTGGGAGGAGTTGTCGTCTGAAATGACCTTGCAGGTCAAAGGCGGCTTCACTACCTCGGATGACCCGGCCCAGATGCTGGGCGACGTGGTGCGGGAGTTTACGCTTTCAGGAGAGGTGGTCCATGAATGGAAGGCGTGGGAACACCTGAACTTCGACGAGGACGTGATCTGCCCGCTGGAAGGCCGGCGGGAATGGACCCATGGCAATAGCATCAATGTCACCGCCGATGGCGACTACCTGGTCAGTTTCAGACAAACCAGCACTGTGGGAATAGTGGCGAAGGAGAGTGGCAAATTCACCTGGAAATGGGGCCCGGGAGACGTATCCCACCAGCACAACCCCAGCTTCCTGGACAATGGCCGGGTCCTACTTTTCGACAACGGTTCTCACCGGCGGGCGCCCAACACCAATTACTCTCGAATCGTGGAGATCGACCCGGCCGACAATGGCATCGCCTGGGATTACCGCGGTGAGCCGGCAATTTCTTTCTACAGCTATCAGATCAGCGGGGCGGAGAGACAATCCAACGGCAACACGCTGATCTGTGAAGGGGCCACCGGGCGGTTCATCGAGGTTACTTCAGGCCATCAGATAGTCTGGGAGTACATCAATCCCTTGTTCGCCGATAGCGGAAGACTTGCGGGCGGAAGCGCATCCGGCCAGGCGAACTCGGTCTTTCGAGCCCACCGGTTCGCCCCAGACGATCCGGCGCTTCAGGGAAGAGACTTAGACCCGGCGCAATACGGTAACCTAAACCGGATATTGGGAACGGCTTAACCGTCAGACGCCTCGGCCAGCACCAAGAGGTCGCCATCGTCTTCCAACCGACCGTCCAATAATAAACCGGTTACCACGCTGTCGAATCTATTTTTCATGGCATCGGTGGTGCGGCTGTACCCCAAAAGTTTGAAGGCGCGGACCAGGGCCTGGTCTCGGGCGATACCGTACGAACGCCCCACGACTATGCAAGCAGCCTCGGCCAATTCTTCGTTTGAGACCATCTCGAGTTTGCGAGTGGCAGCGGGAAGCCCTGACCGATCCCGAACCGGCGGCTGGGTCATGTCGTTGCTCCACAGGAAGTCACCACGCCTTGAGGCACGGCTTGACGTGACAAGATGGTCTACCGCTTCGTTAACGGCCGATTGGACCCTCTTGCTAGACCGCGTGATGTCAGCCGCCGCGTAGATGCGGCGGGCGGCCTCTGAGACATGCACCGGACTCTCTACTTGGACCACCTGCCCGGCCCATTGGACCAAGGATGCCCTGGATGCAGAGGCTAGGTCCTTTTCTTTTGGTTTCAGGCTGAGAAGGGCGGTCTGATATTCGGAGACCTGCCTGACTGGCGTCGGTCCAGGAACCTCGTCACGAACGATTATGGCGGTCGATTCTTCGGACTGAATTTCAGGAGCTTCCGGTTGGGCCCGTTCTTCGGGAACTTCGATCGCTGCCAAGACCCGTTCCAACTCCCGCCGAGGGTTGCTGGCCCATTCCGGGCTCCAGGCGCGGTGCAATCGCCATCCTAAGCCTTCCAGCACCTGAGGCCGCAGCCGGTCCCGGTCCCGGGCCGATCTGGCGGTATCGTAAGACGGCCCGTCGCATTCAATGCCCAATATGTAACGCCCGGGATGTTCCGGGTCAGAGACCGCCAGATCGACCGTGCCCGTGCCCCATCCGGGAGACTCCGCGACCAGATACCCGTTCTCAGAGATGACTTCAGCCAGAGACTTTTGGAACCGGCTTGCTGTGCCAGCCTCATCGCCGGTCTCAGCTTCTTCGGAGATAACGTCCAATACTCCCCGATGGGCGAAGGCCAGAAATGTGCGCAGCGCCCGGACACCTTGGGACTGGGTGCGCTCTAAGTCGATATCGTCCTCGGTCATATTCGTGAAGACTTCACAACGTCTTCTGGCCCTGGTGATTAGGACGTTGAGCCGCCGCTCACCGCCGTCGCGGTTCAAAGGCCCGAAGTTTAGGTCCACGCGGCCGTCTTCTGTCCTGCCGTAGCCGATGCTGACCAGAATCACATCCCGCTCGTCGCCCTGTACCGTCTCAAGGTTCTTGACGAAGAATGGCTCGTCGGGGTGGGCTGCGAAAAACCGCTCGGCTGACTGGTCTTCGCGCCGCAATTCATCCAGCCGGTCAAGGACCTCCCTCGTCTGGGCCATGCTGAAGGCAGCCACTCCCAGAGATAGTTCGGGTCGGGCCTCGGCGTGCTTCATGACCGCTTGCGCCACGGCTGCCGCCTCCAGCGGATTGGTCCCGGTCGTCCCCCGGCCGTATACGGTCTCGGGCAGATGGTGGAAGAACAGGCCCGTGTCTTCTCGGCCCGCATCGGGGCTGGGGAAGAGCACTAGCTCGCCGCCGTAGAACACCTGGTTGGAGACGGCGATTAGGGAGTCGTGACGGCTGCGGTAATGCCACCGCAGCATACGGCTGGGCGCATTCTGGGCCGCGAATAAGCCAAGGATGCTCTCGATATCGCTGGCGCCCTCTCCCTCTCCGTATTCTTCCACTTGACCGGCGGTCTCGAAGAACGGAGTAGGCGGTAGTTGTTGGCTGTCGCCTACTACCACAACCTGCCCGCTCCGCATCACTGCGCCCAAAGCGTCCACCGGCTTCACTTGGCTGGCCTCATCGAACACCACCAGGTCGAACTTGATGCTGCCTGGGCTGAGATAGGCCGCGATCGACAGCGGGCTCATCATGAACACCGGCTTGATCGCCTGCACGGGATTGCCGGCCCGTTCCAGAAGTTGGCGGATAGGCAGGTGGCGCCGGCGCATCTCGAACTGCCGCCGGAGAACCGCCAACTGGCCGCCTCCCTGGTTCCTGGGCATCCGCTCCCAGTGGGCCTGCGCCAGTCGGGCGCGGTTATGTTCCAGTATCCGGCGGTCCAGGCCTTGGAAGCTCTGTCTGATCTGGTTGTGGGCAGCCCCATCGAAGGAAAGAAGCTCAGGCCGTTCCTTCAGCGCTCGCTCCCATAGGCCCTCATGCCATGCGCGGTCGTACGCGTCTGGGAGAGCCGTATCGCCGCTGGTCCACTGGTAAGCGGTCTCCAACACGGCCTGGAGTCCTTCGGCCTGGCATTCCGAGCCCTGGATGTTTAGGCGGACTATGTCGTGAAGTCTTTCCATGCTTGCCAGGCATCCGGATGCCAGTAGATGTTGGGCCTCCAGCGATTGTTCTGCCAAGCCGCCCGGCTGTTGGAAGCGGCGTAACACGCCCAGTTGCAACGCTGTGGCTGCTTCGGTGGCTGCCGCGCGGAATATTGCCGTGGCATGTTCGATACGAGTGGCCATTTCCGGTAGCCGGGCCGATACCGCGCCCCATGCTAGATAGTCCAATAACCCTTGAGGCATTAGACCGTTGGAAATATCATCGTTGAGATCGAACAACCATCTCGTGACCGTCGTCAGTCGTGACCAGTCAGAGTCCCGGTCTTTCCAACCATCACCGAATAGTCCGTGCCCGAGGGAGGTTAACCCTTCGAAAACGGTCTTATTCTGCTGATGGGATTCCACTGCGACGACCATGGCCAATAACTTTTTGGCCCCCTTCCCATTCCCGGTGGCAATCAACCCGGCGAGCCGGTCTTTGGTGCGGCGGTAATCCGAGATCAATAACCGCCAGGGCTTTGCGCCTTGGGTCTCTAACACCAGTCTGTCGGCGGTGAGGTCTTGCTCCCAGGCATGGGATTTCAGAGTTGAGCCGTATTCTGCCTTTAACTCGCCCATGGCAGTCCCAGACTCCACCAGCTTTCTGACGTCGTCTTGACGCTGGGTCCAGAGGGAGTTTTTGAGGTCTACACCGTCGAGACCAGGCGCTTCCAACGCTCTGCGCGCCGCCGCCGCCAATCGGTCTGCTTGACCCAAATCGTCTGGGTCCGACAGCCACATTGTTTGGACCAGATCGTCGGTCCGTTCCGTCAGTGCTTTTCCCGCCGTTAGGTATGCTTCTAGGGATGCCTGTAAGCTCGCCTGGGCCGCCGGGAGCAGATCCTTCAGGCCCGAGCCCCAGAATGGGTGGTCTTGGGGCGGCCCCATGGCAATCACTCTGGCTTGCAGTTCGTCCACTAGGCCCCGTTTGCGGCGGTACTCAGCTTGAGACCAATCGCTAATCTCGGGGACAGAGGTCGTCGTTGAGCCGTTGATAGATGTGGCCAGCAGTTCCCCTACGGCTTGGAACGGGGTGACGCCGGAGTCGCCAATCGGTCGGTTGATGGCGTCGCAGTAGTTGTTTAGCCGCTCTCTAAGCCGGACCAACTCGGTCACGTCTTCGGCAACAGGGCCGGTGCGAGGGCGGCCCAACTCCAAGGTGCGCGCCAGTTCGTCCAGCACTATCTTCTTGGCCGTTTTATGGCTGTGCAGCTCCAGACAGGCATCGCCCAGACCCACGTTGTCCAACCGGCGCTTGACCACTTCCAGAGCCGCCATCTTTTCGGAAACGAACAACACCGTCCGGCCGCGGCCGACTGCCTCGGCAATCATATTGGTGATGGTCTGAGATTTTCCGGTGCCCGGCGGACCCTGGACCACCAAGCTCATGCCTTGGTTTACGTCCAGAAGGGTCAGAGTCTGCGAGCCGTCGGCGTCCACCACGTGATAGCTGTCTCCCGGCGCCAAGACTGAGTCTAGGTGGTCGTCAGCGCCGATCAGCGATAGGGGCTCGTCGAACCCGTCCTCTAACAACGCGCCGATGATTGGGTGCTCGGCAGGAGAAGCGTCGTCCGGCCAGGTTTCAACGTTCAAGTCCCGGTACATTAGGAACTTGCTGAATGAGAAGAACCCCAAGGCAGCCCGCCCACGGTCCACACTCCAGCCGCCCAAACCATCGATGGCTTCTGCTACCGAGTCGAAATACGAGCCGACTTCCAGGGTTTCGGCGTCAGGTAATTCCGGTAGCGCGATACCGAATTCCAGGCGTAGTTTTTCTCTGAGTGAGACGTTGGAAACCGGGTCGCCGCCGGTGTGGCGCAGCAGGAACCGTCCACGGGGATTGGCCCGCTCCAGGCTGACTGGGAGCAAGACCAACGGCGCAAGGCGTGGGCCTGAACCAGATCCATTGTCCTGCCATGGCAGCATGCCCAATGCCAGAAAGAGGGTATTTACGCCCTGCTCTTGGATGAAAGAGTTGGCCAGCCGGTAGGTGGAGAGCAGGCGCCGGTCCAGGTCGGCGGCCGGGTGAACGGTGGTCAATCGCAGATGATTCCGGCGGTCGCTCCTGGAATCTTCCGGGTTCTCCTCGTCGCCCGATTCCGGGACCAAGACCGCGGCCCGGTCTCCTCCGTAGAGCGCGTCTATCAGGTCTTGTGGAGCGTGACCCTGCAGTCCGGCGCCCCGGGAACGCAGCAGACGATAGTTGAGCAATGGGTTGCGCATTCCCAGATCGAGCAGGTCCCGCCTCGCCGCTTCCAGTTTGGCACCTACCGATTCTGAATGACTTCTCTGGGCCGCATCCAGGTCTTCTAGGGTCCCCACCAGAGGCAGCAAGAGGTCTTTTGAGTAATCGGTCACCAAAAAGTCGAGTACGCCGGCAGGGACCAGTCCGCCTACGATCTCTTCACCGATCTTTCGACGCCACAGAGCGATGGATTCCAGCCCCGGCCACACTAGGGGACCGATGATACGGCTCTGGCTAAATAGCACGACTCCAAGAGACATATGCCGGTCGATGGTCCGGCCTTGCTCTTGGGAATCGATGATGGCGTCCAACAGATTGGTCTGGTCAGCCAACTCTGAGGGAGGAGAGGAAAGGCAGATATCGGAAAGGACGCTTCGGGCTTGCCGGTACTTGTTGGAGAGAAGCCGTGTGCGGCGGCCACTGGCCTCGATCAAGGTTTGCTTTACATCAGCAACGCCTAGGTCCCAGGCTTCGGGAGTAAGGAACCGTCCGTATTCCGCTCGAATGAAAGTCAACGCTGTGCCGGCGATCAGAAGTTCATCCAACTCCTGCCGGTGGCTGTCCCACTCGGGGGCTTTGAGGTTTACGCCGCTTAGATCAGGGGCGTCAAGGGCCCGGTGGGCCGCCAGGATGAGCGCTTGCCGTTGGGCTTGGCCCCGTGGTCCGGGCAGCCCCATGGTCCTGGCAAGTTCGCCGGCAGCGTCCTCCAAACTCTGGAGTGTCTGCCTGTTGGCGTCGGGGCCAAAGTTGGAGGCCGGTTCTCCGGATCGCTGATCCGGTTCCGGGGACTGGTCAAGGTTGCTTCCTGTAGACATAACACCAAGTTAGCACACCACCCAATTTGCAGACTTGTTATAGGTAACACAGCCTGCGAAGTATCGGTAAACATATCCTATCAATCATCATGATATACTCGGAAAATTACGGGTGAGTTACGGGGCGTCAGGCACGGCCGCCAACGCCCACTACAGGCAAGAGAAAGATGGACGCATTTGCCATGACCCAGATCGTGGATCAGCATCGCCAGAATGGCGAGCTCTATCACGAATTCCTCAGGAAGGAACGTCTCAGTGTTGGCTTGTACGTCTTGGAAGCCGGGGCCACCGATCCCCAATCACCGCATACTGAAGATGAGATTTACTACATCGTCTCGGGAGCAGGCATCATCGAAGTTGATGGAGAGGACCGGGCAGTTGGCGCTGGGGCTGTTATTTACGTGGACGCCCACGTTGCCCATCGCTTCCACACCATCACTGAAGACCTCAGCGTGGTCGTCGTTTTTGCGCCGCCGCGCCGGTTTTTGGCAGTGCAAAGTTAGGAGCGAAATAGTGCCAGACGTAGAGATAATGGGCATGATTGGCGTCAACCGGGAGCGAGATTCATCCCGGGGCGTAACTGTTAGCCTTTTCGGTGGCGGGATCAATCCTGCTGATGAAATTCCCGCTGGGATCGACGCCGATTACATCGCGGAGTTCTCCCAGGCCCACGAGGCCAGCGGTTTCGACAAAGTCTTGATCGGCTACTCATCGGCCACGGCCGAGGGTTTCGCCGTTGCCGGATATGCCGCGTCCCAGACCAAGACCCTGGGATACCTCATCGCCCATCGACCTGGTTTCGTATTCCCCACGCTCCTCGCCCGCCAAGCGGCCACTCTGGACCAACTCACCGAAGGCCGCATCGCACTGCACATCATCAGCGGCGGTAGCGACCTTGAGCAGCGGCGGGACGGTGATTGGAGCGACCATGACGCCCGTTACCGGCGCACCGACGAGTTCATGGGCGTTTTAAGTCGCGTTTGGACCGAGACCGCGCCATTCGACCACGAAGACGAGTTCTACAAATTTGAGCAGAACCTCAGCGAAGTCCGGACCTTTCAGAAACCGGGCGTGCCGCTCTATTTCGGCGGCGCATCGGATGTCGCCAAAGAGGTCGGCGCCAAACGGGCCGACGTCTTTGCCCTATGGGGAGAACCGCTAGAGGCGATAAAAGGGCAGATAGCAGATATCCGGGCACGCGCCGCCAAATACGGCCGCACCATTCGTTTCAGCGTTTCCGTCAGGCCTATCTTGGGTGACACCGAGGGCGAAGCTTGGGAACGGGCCAGAGGCATTCTGGAGCGAGTTAAGTCTTCCGTCGGGGACACCATCGGCCTAGGGAAACCGGCCAGGCTGCAGTCCGAGGGGTCACGCCGGTTGTTGGACTTTGCCGCCAAGGGCGACATCCACGATAAACGTCTCTGGATGCCTATCGCCGCCACCACCGGCGCCGCCGGCAACACAACTGCCTTGGTGGGCACCGCCGAACAGGTGGCCGAGTCTTTGCTGGCCTACCATCAGGCTGGGGCATCAGCCTTCATCATCCGGGGCTTCGACCCGATGCAAGACACCATTGACTGGGGGAAGGAGCTGATTCCAATGGTTAAAGACGGCGCGGCCGCGCTAGCTAAATAGCTGGGCGCTACCTCAACTCGAACAGACGACCGAACAGGGCAAAGAACCGGGACGAGTCCACATCCTGCGTCAACGTTATCTCGCCCGGGCCTCCGGTCTCTGAAGTTGCACCCAGCAACTCGTCCTTTTCTATGCCAACGTCCAAGTCGACTTTGGTGGCGGTGGCGATGGCCGGATCCAGAGCGATTGCCATGGCCAACGGGTCACAGAACTCGAACTTCTCCCTGCTTGGCTCGCGATGGAACCACCCATGCAACATGTCTAGCATTAGGCGGCCAAGTGGGATGGCGGACTTCAGGCCTAGCGCCTGATCCCGGCTTATCTTTACCTGACGACAGGCCGCCAGATCCACCATGGTTATCGGCAGGCGGCTGGAGAGGACTATATCCGCAGCCACGGGGTCGCAGTAGAAATTAAACTCTGCCTCGGGCGTGACGTTACCTGGCGTCTTCACGGCGCCGCCCATCACCACGATTTGTTTGGCTTGCTCCAAGGCGATGGGGCGATCCCGAAGCAGCACGGCAAGGTTGGTCAACGGTCCCAAAGCCACTAACACAGCCTCACCCCGCTTGCCGGTCAACTGGTCGTAGAGAAATTTGACCGCTCCATCTTCAACTGGCCCATTAGCCGGGTCCGGCAGACGTTGAGACAGCCCACCCGGACCGTGGAAATGGGGCGCATAAGCGAACTTGCCACGCAAGGGCCGGGATGCACCCTTGGCCACTGGGATGTCGCTTCGGCCCGCGGCCTGGAGCAGGGACAGGGCGTTGCGCGTGGCCCGCGCCAGAGGAACGTTGCCGCCCACGGTGGTCAAGCCTAGAATCGCAACCTCAGACGCCGCCAGGGCCATCAAAATGGCGATGGCGTCGTCAACCCCGGGGTCGGTGTCAATGATAAGTTGGATCTGCTGGGTCATAGGTCTCGAGCATACACCTGGTGGGGCCTTTAGAAGGGAAGAGGGTTTTTATAAAGGTACGCGGAAAAGGTACGCGGAGTTGGTGAACGCGGTTAGAGACTCCAAACCGGTGTGCAAGAACCGGTATCCGGTGGCTTTGTGGAGCTTTCCGGTGCTCATCAAGATGGGCCAGCGGACCTGGTCCAGAGTATCGCTTGAAGCTTCCCGCTGCAGGCGTAATCCCCGGCAGATTTGGACCAGCGGATAAGCCAGGAAAGGTGGCAGACTGATTAACCTGCTCTTGATTATCTTGGCCATCTCCCGGTAGTGGACGACCCCGTCGCCGGCAACATTGAAGGTCCCTGAAATCTCTTGTTGGATGATGATCGATATGACCCTGGCGAGGTCGTCGTCGTAGACGAATTGCAAGGGCGGGTCGTAAGGAGCTACACCAAGCATCCAAGGATGAAAGAAGGTCTGGGTCGTAAGATTATCGGCCCCGTTACCCAACACGATGCATGACCTGAGCACAGTTATCTTGATGTCATTTTGCGCCCGGGCGAACTCCTCCAAAGCCAGCTCGCAGTGGTGCTTGTCGTGTGCGTAAGGAAAATCGTGGGACGGCCTCATTTCAGCGTCGTCAGGGATGGGGATGGGGTTGTCGCTGTGGGCGCCGTATACCAGATGAGAACTGAGGTAGATCAGGTGGGTGACGCGTGAACTGACGCATGAGGCCATCACGGATCGTAATGTCTGCAGGTTCTCTTCGTGAATCTCAGCCACCTCACGGCGGTTGGCTCCCCGGCGTGCATTGAAAGCCAGATGGACCAGAGTTGTTGCGCTCTGGTCGTTCAGTTCGTCTTCGATGGGCTCAGATACGCTCTTGCGGTAGACGGCAATGTTGTGGACCGGGAGAGGTAGGGGAGCCACGTCAAAAGCGACCAACTTCCGGATGCTGGGCTCCTGTTCCAGCCGTTCCAGAAGTTTGGTGCCGATGTAACCTGAGGCCCCGGTTACAGCCACTACTCTACCCTGTTGCGCCATCCTATCCTGCCGTACAAGCGGTCGCCGTGTAGAAGAAAGATTTAGAGAAAATGTCTTGGGTAAAGGTTACCGGAGTGGAGAGAAGAAGGGCAACATGCTACCAAGCCAGGTCTTGGCCGTTATCCCAATCTTTTCAGCCTTGCTCAAGGAAACTCGAGACTCCAAAACGTCGTATTCCGACGATTCGATCCGGTCCAAGACCTTGGAGTAAAGCGCTCCCAAAACAGCAGGGCAAGCCCGTGACCGCCGCGAAAGATAGGGCAGCAGCTTGAAGCCACGGTCGAAATATTCCCGGGCGCGTTTCGACTGGAAATTCATGAGGTCAAGGAATGCTTGGTTGCGGACGCTGTTTTTCAGGTCTTCTTCGGAATACCCGAACCGAGCCATCTCATCCTGGGGCAGATATACCCGGCCCATATCGAAGTCTTCACGCACATCGCGAATGATGTTCGTCAATTGCATCGCCAAGCCCAGGTCCACCGCATATTCTTTGGCGTCGTCATCCTCGTAGCCGAAAATCTGAAGACAGATCAGGCCCACAACCGACGCAACCCGATAACAGTATCCCCGGAGTTCCTCAAAGTTCTGGAAACGGTCTTTGACCAGGTCGCTTTCGACTCCCAGGATCACTTCTTGGAAGTATTCTTGGGGAATCTCGTAATTACGTGCCACATCCGCCAGCGCTACATAGACCGGATTGGAGGCGCCGCCGGAATAGGTGCTGTCCAGGCTGGTCTGAAGCTCGGACAGGGCGGTTAATTTAGCCTCGGTGGAAGTTCCCTCGTCCACAGAATCATCGCAATGGCGGCAGAACGCGTAGGCGGCATAGATGGCACGGCGTTTAGCGGCAGGTAGGGTCAGAAAGGCGTAGTAGAAGTTCTTTGCTTCCCGCTTGGTGATGGCCCGGCAAGCCTCATACGCCGAGTTCAAATCCATCGCGGTGTTGGTGGTGGGAGGGTACATACGACCTGCCAGATTATAGCGGGTGATCAGGAGGCCAATGAGTCAGATAATTATATTACAAAGCAGGGCCGGTCAACCCTTGTTTCCGGTCGATGGGGCTTGGCCCAGACCGCAAATTCTGAGTCTGGTCCGTGGTGTTCTCGAGGTTATTCGCCGACTACCTGGACCATTACTTCCCGGGGGCGGGGGCGGTCCAACTCGATGAAGAATATGCTTTGATAGGTCCCAAACTGCATCTCGCCTCCGATCACCGGCACTGTCTCACTGGTGCCCAGCAGCAGGTGCTGGAGATGGGCGTGGCCGTTGGGTGATTCGTCATCGTTCATATTCACGGTGCGAATCTCAAAATTGTTGTGCTGGTAGCTATGGTGGCGGGGGAATATCTTCTCTAGGAAGCCCGCCATGTCTTCCAGAAGCAACGGCTCATTTTCGTTGATCTTGACCGCCGCGGTAGTGTGCTTGGAGTACACAACGGCGAACCCGTCGGCGATCTGAGATTCAGCGACACACTGGGCCACCCAGTTTGTGATGTCGATGAACTCAGGCGCACATTTGGTGTTCATCCGCTTGCAAAAGGACTTGGTTTTCATCTTGGAGACCCCCCTAAATTGTTAGCCCCAATTTTTCTTTGCGCTAGTTCTCGGTCCGTTAAGATTCCGCCCTTGTCCCATTGTTACAACCGGCCGGAAACGGCCTGGGAATACCTTCCCAGGGCCAGCAATGGCCAGTAGTTACGGTACAGGTGGTAGTTAATCATAAATCCGGCGGGCATATCCAAGCCTTGATAACTGGTATCTTCGATATCTGGCATGGCCTTAAGGCGTTCGCCTACTCCATAACCGGGAAACCCGGTGCCGGTGAAGTACGGCTCGTCCCATGTGCCGTCCTCCAACTGCGTCTCGGCCAGGTATACGAGGCCCCGTTGGGCCGCTTCGCTTTCGTGCTCACCGGCGGCCACCAAGCCAAGCAACGCCCACGCGGTCTGAGACGCCGTGCTTGGACCAACTCCGCGTAGGTTTGGGTCCACGTAAGAGCCGCAGCTCTCGCCCCAGCCGCCGTCTTGGTTCTGATGGGCGACGGTCCAGTCAACGGCGAGGCGGATATATGCCTGAGACATGTTTTCGCCGATAGCTTCCAGCGCAGGCAGGACAGCGCCGATGCCGTAGACGTAATTTACGCCCCAACGTCCGAACCAGGAACCGTCCTCTTCCTGCTCGCTAATCACATAGGCAAAGCCCCGATCCACTGCCCGGTCTTCCCTGGTGTAACCCAACCGCCCGTACATCTCCAGAAGATGGGCCGTGACGTCCACACTTGGCGGGTCCAGCGTCTCCCCAAAATCCGAGAATGGAATCTTGGTCAGGTATTTCTTGTTGTTGTCCTTGTCAAATGCCGCCCAGCCGCCGTTTTTGGACTGCATGCCGGCCATCCATTCAACCCCCCTCTGAATGGAATCGGCCCGCCGGGGTTCCTCAGCTTCGGGCAGCCGGACTTGGTCTAGGGCCATCACCACGATGGAAGCATCATCGATGTCCGGGTAGATCAAGTTGTCGAACTCGAAGGACCATCCACCGGGGCGGGTGTTTTTGGCTCGGACTTGCCAATCGCCGGCGGCATAGATCTGTTTGTCCATGAGCCACCGCGCGGACGATTGGACCATGGAGTCTTCGGGGTCGATTCCCGATTCCAACAAGGCCAATTGGGCGATGCAGGTGTCCCAGACCGGGGAGATACATGCCTGAACGTTGCATTTGTCTTCCTCTTCCAAAGCGAACCCTTCAAAGCCTTGGAAGCCTTTTTTGACGGCTTCGTGGTCCGGCCCGTAGCCCAAGGTGTGAAGCGCGATCAGGGAATACACCCAGGGAGGTTGAATCCCAGCCCAAGACCCATCAGCTTCTTGGTGGTCCAAGACCCACTGGATAATCTTGCGTTCCGCGCGCCCCCGGAATGGGTGCGCGGGCAGCCGTTGGTAAAGGCCAACCAGCTTATCCGCCCAATAGAGGGCTTTTGACCAGCCAAACCCGTTTGTGGGCTTGGGCAGGCGGTAGTCGGTGCCTTCTCGGCCGCCGGGATAGAGTTCGTCGATGTCGGCCGACTCAGGCACCGCGCAATATGGCTGACGGGTCAAGATGATTAGCATTGGCACCACGGTGCCGCGGGCCCAACTGGCGAATTCATAGATGTTGAACGGAGCCCATGAAGGCAGGAATATTATTTCCGGCGGCATGTTGGGCGTACCCTTCCAGTCCCATTGGCCGAACAGCGCCAGCCAGATCTTTGTGAACACCCGCACTTTGGGAATTCCGCCCTTGGACAAGATGAATTCACGGGCTTTCCGCAGTGGCTCGGTGTCCGGAGAATGCCCGGCCAATTTGAGGGCGAAGTAACATTCGACCGATGTACTGACATCGCCGGGAGCCTCGTAATACTGGCTCCAAGAGCCGTCGCTTCGTTGTTTGCTTAGGATGTAATTGCAGACCTTGCGCCACCGTTCCTGGTCATGACGTCCGGTGAAGTGGCACAGCATCAGGTATTCGGCTTCCATGGTGGGGTTGGATTCCAGTTCACCCCACCAGTACCCTTCCGGATACTGCGTGCGGCGGAAATAGTCCTGGGACCGCCGGACCGCTTCGTCCGCTGCCTGATTCACATCAGAATGTTTCAATTGGGCCATCATTGTTACGTCGCCTGACTCCGTTTCTTTCCGTCCACATAGCCGTGCTCGGCGAACCAATCGACTGCCTGCTTCAAGGCATCCTCAATAGGCCGTTGTGGCTGCCCTAATTCACCGACCGCTTTTTCACAATTGACATAGGCCGGAACCCGGGACGCCAATACTCCCTCTACAGGAATGGCCGGCTCTCGGCGCAATAAGGTGCCCTCCACGAACCGGTCGGCATAGCCAATGCCGACCACCAGCCAGTAAGGCGCCCTGATGCGGGGCGCCGATAAGCCGGTGATTCCGCTTAATATGTCGAATATTTCCTTCAAACTTACGTTCCGGTTTCCTAAGATATACCGGTCTCCGCTTCTCCCTTTTTCCAAGGCCAAGATGTGACCTTCAACAACGTCGGCCACGTCCACCACATTCATTCCCGTCTTCAGGTACGCCGGGACTTTCCGGCGAAGAAAGTCCAACACCATCCTCCCCGTTGGCGTGGGTTTAACGTCCCACGGCCCCACCGGCGCGGTGGGGTTAACCACCACCAACGGCATCCCTTCCGCAGCCAAGGACAACGCCTCCTTCTCCGCTTGGAGCTTGGATCTCTTGTAATCGCCGTGGAGCGATTTGGATTCGAACGCAGTTGCCTCGTCCCCCAGCCCGGTTTTCGGCAGCCCGATGGTCCCCACCGTGCTGGTGTAGACCGTACGGGATACCCCGGCCCCTCGTGCGGCTTTGAGCACGTTTAGCGTGCCCTCCACGTTGGTCCGTGAAACCTCTTCGGGGTTCTTAGACCAGAATGTGTAGGCGGCTGCCACATGGAAGACTGCCTCACAACCTTGGACTGCCCGGTCGATAGACTGCCGGTCCAGGATGTCGCCTTCCACTGGGACGATTCCGGTGTCTTCTATTGTTAATCGGTTGCTGCCCGGGCGGACTAGCGCTCGGACGTCGTCACCCCGCCGCCACAGTTCGCGGGCCAGATTTCCCCCAATGAACCCGGTGGCGCCGGTTACCAGTACCTTCATTTTTTAAAGTGGCGTTTGGGAAACCCGGCCCTACCCGAGATTTCCTGTGACCTTCAGGTAAGACACGCCAAAGTTGGTCAGCACGGCCTGGCACAATTGCAGTTGCCGCTTCAAGCGCAGCATGGTGGGGATACGCCAGGGCATCAACAGGATCTTGGTTACCACTTTGTAGCGCGATCTGGCCAGGCCAGGCAGATATCCCGGAAGCCTCTGACTCGCCGTGTCTAAGACAACTCTGACCGAAAGAAACGGCACCCCCGCATTTTGGGCCGCTTCGGCTGCCCGGTAGTCTTCCATGTTGACGCTATATACCTGGTATTCAGTCCGAAGGGACTCGCGCTCATGTGGTTCCGCGACCAGATGGTCAACGGTTAGCGAGCCGCCGTTGAAGATTGGCACCGAGAGTTCCAGCGCCGCCTTTTGGGCGGACTGGAGCATGTCGGCGTCAGGTCTGATGGCCTGTCCGGCGCCTTGGGACGCTCCGTTCTGTAGGGCATGCCGGTCAGCCAGCAACAGGTCTCCGGTCTCCAATTCCGGGTCAACCCCTCCGGCTACGCCAACAAGCAACACCCCATCTACCTTGGAACGCGGGGAAAGCCGGTCTCCAAGCAGGGCCGCCATGGCTGCGCCTGCCCGCTCCGGCCCAACCCCCAACACCTGAAACTCCACCTGAGAGTTGATTCCGGTGGCGTCTGCTATCTCGCGCAATTCGCGCCGGAGACCGGTCAACTCTTGCTCCATGCTCGCAACCACGATCAACATTCTTGGCTCTAGGCAGCCGTGATGCCGCCCTTATGGGCAGCTCCGGATTTGATCAAAGTGGCCCAGTCTTTGGGTGTCCTCAATGCTTCGAATATGGTGGCCGACTCGAAGCCGCAATGCATCATGCAATTGTCGCACCGCGGGTCTTTACCCACTCCATACCTCTCCCATATGTCTTCGTCAAACAGCTCACTAACGTGTTCTACATGCTCGTCAGCCAACGGGTAACAGGGTTTCCTCCATCCCATCACCGTATAGGTCGGATTGGACCAGGCGGTGCACTGGTACTCCCGTTCGCCTTTAAGGAAATTCAAGTAGAGGGGGTTGTTGTAGAAATTTGCGCCTTTAGTGTTCTCTGGCGACAGGAGTTCCTGGAAAAGCGCATGTGACTCCTGCCGGGTTAGGAACATTTCTTGGTCTGGAGCGTCTTCAAAGTCGAAGCCCGGAGAGATCATCGACCCCTCGATCCCCATGTCGGACACCAAACGGAACATCTCAGTAAGGTCTTCAACGTCGCTGGTTCGGAACACGGTAGAGTTCGTGCAGACCCGGTAGCCTCGGTCCAGGGCCGACTGTATCGCGTCGACAGCCTTTTTGAAGACGCCAGCCCGGTCCACGGACTCATCGTGCTTCGCTTCCATGCCGTCCAGATGGACCACCCAACACAGATACTTGGACGGCGGTACCTTGTCCATCACCCGGTCGAGTAATAGGCCGTTGGTGCAGCAATAGACGAAGTACTTTTCTGCGACCAAGGTATTGATGATCTGGTCGATTCTCGGGTGTATGGTTGGTTCTCCCCCGGCGATGGACACGATAGGCGCGCCGGACTCTCGGACAGCCGCAAGGGCTTCCTCCACCGGCATCATCTTGTCCAAGACCGGTTTGTATTCACGGATGCGCCCACAGCCGATACAGGCCAGGTTGCACATCTCCAAGGGCTCAAGCATAGTCACCAGCGGGAACTTCTTTCTGCCTTTAATCTTGTTCTTCAGTAGGTAGCTGGCCAGCCGGGTGGATAGCTCTAAAGGTCTTTTGGCCCGTTTTCTGTTTGTCGTCGTCATATCTGTAATACCTTATTGGTCAGCGGATTCCAAATTTGGTCGAGTTCGTTCACCCACAGGTGACAAGACTAATATTCTCTTCGGGCAAGAAAATCAACTAGATCCGCAGCTTCGGATTGAGCCCATTTCGGCAGCGATACGGGCTTCAGTGCCTCCAAAGCCCGGGCGGCGGCGGCTTCGGTGACTCTTTGTGCATTTTCCTGCGACCCGACTTCGTCCAGTACGGCTAATACCCGCTGCACGTCGTCTTCCTCCAGTTCCTCCTGCCCATAAATCCGTAAAAGGTCTTCCATCGCGCGCCCGCTGGCCCGCTCCAAAGCGAATACCACCGGATAGGACTTCTTCCGGCGGCGTATGTCGCTGTCGGTGGCTTTGCCTAAAGTCGCCTGGTCGCCCCAGATGCCAAGATAATCGTCTCTTACCTGAAAAGCCTGGCCCAAGTGTTCGCCGAATTCGGCAAAAGCCTTCACGGTTTCTGCATCCTCGGTTGCCAGCAGCGCGCCAATCTCCAATCCGGCGCGGATCAACGCTCCGGTTTTACATGCGATCATGTAGAGGTATTCGTCTGATTTGATGTCTGTCCGGGACTCGAAATTCAGGTCCATGCATTGACCCTGAATCATTTCCAAATAGCTCTTGGTCAAGATCCCGGAGACCTGCAACACTGTTGCTGGGTTTACGTTTTGCCCGGCAACGTCCAATAGCGCCAGGTCGCCGGTGCATTGCATGGCATTACCCGACCAAAGGGCTTTCGGGATTCCCCAGAGATGCCACACCGTGGGCTGGTGACGCCGTTCCACATCCTGGTCCTGAATATCGTCGTGGATCAACGAGAAATTGTGGATCAATTCAAGGGCGGCCGCCGCTGGCAGGGCCTTGGAATAATCGTCGGAAAGGGCATCGCAGGCAAAGAGGCAAAGAGTTGGGCGGAGGGCTTTGCCTTGGGTGACCGATGTATCCATCGGCTCGCCCTGCTGGTCGACCCAGCCTAGGTGATACCGGAGCAGCCGGTAGGGCTCATTGTTTGGGACGTTACGGTTCCCGGCGTCAGGCACGACCCGATAAAGCTCCTTTTCGACAGAGCTTTTATATCTGGAGAACATACCGGGAAGCTTTGTCCCCAGATCCGGTCTCCTGTGTGATTGCTGATCGCCGTCGTTTTCGACCATACTCTCTTCTCTATGGAGAAAAGGTGGGCCGCAAGCTGGCGGCCAGGATATTTCAGCCCACGCCTAAGTAGGCGTGGAATCGAGTACATCGGCATTCGATGGATGTTGATGGTTGAAATGCTAGCAAAGCATTTTGGACCATGTCAAGAAAAATCGCCCGCTAATGGAGCACGTAACTGGCACTACTGATATATGGTAGCTGTTTACGTCTGATCTGTGGCTGTGCGAATCAGACAGGAATTGGTACAATTCTTGCGTCATTATTGATTTCGGCCAGGGCTGAGCCGTCCAGAAATGGGCCTGCTACGCAAAAACGACTCCCAATAGACTGCTCGACCGGTAATAGTTGGCCCAGAATGCTGGATTTTGCGGTTGTAGATCAGGCACACATTAGCTTCGATAACATCCGGCGCAAAATCATTTGACACTGCTTCCACATTAGTTTATATTTCTTCCTTGTAATCAATGTTACATAAGGGGTACTTCGAGCCTGGGGTCAACCCATGCCCGGTGTGCCTCATTCATGTAGCCGCAAATTAGGGGTGGAATACCGCCCAAAGTCCAATCTAATCCACATCCCCTAGGAGGAGCACATGGCTGAACAGGATATTGCCTTGATGGCTCACCTCTTGCGCCGCGCCGGTTTCGGGGCGAGCCGCGATGAGATCGAAGCTAAGGCATCCCAAGGTTATGACAGCGTAGTCCAAGAATTGCTCAACCCCGAGACCCAAGAGGCCGTCGAGGAAGACCTGCTTATTCGCTATAACCCCTCGTACTACGAAGCTGCCGCGATCGAAAACAACGTGCAGCAATGGGTCTGGCGCATGATTAACAGCCCCCGCCAGCTACAAGAGAAAGTAGCGCTTTTCTGGCATATGATCTTCTGTGCCGGTCACAGCAAGATTGACAGCGGTCAAGAGATGGGACTGATGGTCGATATATTCCGCCAAGACGGAATGGGCAAATTCGACGATCTTCTGTTCAAGCTCTCCACCAACCCCGGCATGATGTACTACCTGGACAATACCGAGAGCCACAAGGCCAACCTGAACGAGAACTATGGCCGTGAGCTTTTGGAGCTCTTCTCCCTGGGTGTTGGAATGGACGAAGGCTTCAACTACAGCGAAGATGACGTCAAAGTTTGTGCCAGGGCATTCACGGGTTGGAACGTCGCCCCGTCCTATCCTCCGTTCCCCCACGGCCGTAGCCCCTGGGAATTCCGGTTCGATCCGGGTGACCACGACTACTCTGAGAAAACTTTCCTGGGCGAAACCGGTAACTGGGATGGCAGCGATATCATCGATATTGTCTGCCGGCAGCCCGCCACTGCCCGGTTCCTCGCCCGGCACCTGTACAACTACTTCGTCGCTGACGAGCCCCAGATTCCGGCATGGCGGCTGACACCGCCCCGCGATCAGGCGGCCATCGAAGCCATGGAGAAGGCCTATTGGGATTCCGATCACTCCGTTAAGGCGATGTTGGAAGTGCTGTTCACATCCGACTTCTTCAAAGACGAAGCGGTCCGGTATGCCAAGGTCAAGAACCCCACTGAAATGGTTGTTAGCCTCCTCCGCATGACCGGCGAGTTCAAGGGTTACAAGCCCGGCTTGTTCGAGCTTTCCCAAGAGCCTAAATATATGGGCATGGATATCATGAACCCGCCCACCGTTGAGGGTTGGCACACAGGCCGCGAATGGATCGACAGCGGCACGCTGGTTGAGCGCATCAACTTCGCTTCAGACATCTTGGGCAACACCGAGTTGGACGGCGTCCGCATTCTTGTTGACCGACTGATGGGCCTGGGCGATAAGATCAGCCCGGAGCAGTTCGTTAATGGCTGCCTGGATCTGACCGGTCCTGTGGTCGTAACCGACGACACCATGGGACAGTTGATCTCCCACGCATCCAAAGAAGGCGATCTGACGCACGGAACGGATGTCGAACAGTCCGAGTTCACTCGACGTTCTGGTGAAATGTTCCAGATGATTGCCGCCACCGCCGAATTCCAGTTCGAGTAAGTCTTTGTCCGTCCCGTACAGATAAACTGACTAACTTTTGAGATATCAAAACACGTAAGGAGAAATCATGGTTCAGACCAAGAAAGATCCCGTCCTGGCCGTACTATCCCTGTCCGGCGGAAATGACGGCTTAAACTGCGTCATCCCACGCAATAACGGCTTCTACCGGGACTTCCGTCCCACCCTAGCGGTTCCCGAAGACCAGATCATTCCTATCAATGACGAGCTGGGCTTCCACCCGACCATGGGTCCGCTGAAGAAATACTGGGACGAAGGCAAACTGGCCGTCTTCGTTGGCATCGGATACCCCACTCCCAGCTACTCCCATTTCCGTTCCATGGACATCTGGCACACCTGTGAGCCGGAAATCATCGGGACCGAAGGCTGGTTGGGCCGGGCCACCAAACAGTTGGATCCGAACTCTGAGAACGTACTGACGGCCGTTAACTTTGGCCGCGGCCTTCCCCGAGCCTTGGTCATGGACGGCGTTCCGGTAGCCTCCGTAGGCAACCTAGAGACCTATGGTCTACTGACAGGTATCGAGGGCGAGAACCAGCGGAACGACGCGCTTGACGTGTTCGGCCGCATGTACTCCCCCGCCATCGGCACCGGCGCGGTCATGGACTACATCCATGCGACCGGCACCGACGCCTTGAAAGGCGCAGACATTCTGTCCACGGCCCCGGACAACTACACCTCCAGTGTTGAGTATTCGACCACCGCCATCGGCCAGTACATGAAGAACATCGCACAGACCCACCTCGCCGGCTTCGGCTCCCGGGTCCTGTACACCACATCCCCATACAACGGGTTTGACTCCCACGCCAACCAGGCCCAGGCTAACGCAGCGTTGCTGACAGACGTTTCCAACACCGTTGACACGTTCGTGACTGACCTGCGCGAGCACGACGCCAGCGACAACGTGACCCTGTTCTTCTTCAGTGAGTTCGGTCGCCGCGTTGCCGACAACGGCTCCGGCACAGACCACGGCGCTGCTGGCGTTGCCTTCGCACTCGGCGAACACGTCAAGGGTGGTGTCTACGGCACCTATCCTTCCCTTGAGCCCACCCAGCAAGAAGAGGGCGGCAACCTGAAGTTCAACCTGGACTTCAGGTCTGTCTACTCCACGTTCCTGGAAGACTGGCTCCAGTTGGCTCCGGAACCCATCGTTGGAGGCAACTACGAGCGAGTTAAGTTCATCGGTTAAGCAACCGCAGCTCGATTCCGGTTAAATAACGCAACGATCCGCTGGGCCGCTTTATGGCTGTTTTGCCAGACCGCAGGCGGTCCAGCGCACCACAGGAAGAAGAGGTAAAAGCATATGGCAACACATTTTTTCGGCCTAACTAGCCGAACATACAAGCACAGCCATTCTGTTGGCCGCGCAGAATTTGCCGGCACGGGTTTCCGTAACCCGACAGACATGGCCATCGCGCCCGACGGTACCGTGTTCATCTGTAACCGGTCTTATGAGAACCGGCCAGATGGCGTACACATTACCGTGATTACATTGGACGAAGACTACATCACCGAATTCGGCACCTACGGCGAGGCCGACGGCGAATTCATGTGGCCGACTTCCGTCGCTTTGGACAGCAATGGCGATCTCTACCTGGCCGACGAATGGCTGAACCGCATCAGCAAGTTCACCAAAGACGGTGAGTTCGTCAGCAAGTGGGGCGTCGCTGGTTCTGGAGACGGCGAACTCAAAGGACCTTCCGGTCTGGCAATCGATTCCGATGACAACATCTTCGTAGTTGACGCCGGCAACAACCGGGTCCAGAAGTTCAGCTTAGACGGCAAATACATCAGCCAGTTCGGCAAACAGGGCAGCGCCGACGGTGAGTTCAACAATCCTTGGGGCATCGCGCTGGACAGTGAGGGCCACGTCTACATCGCAGACTGGCGCAACGACCGCATCCAGAAGTTCACCGCTGACGGCCAATGGGAAGCCTCCATCGGCTCCTCGGGCAGCGGCGTCGGTCAACTGAACCGTCCCAACGGTCTGGCCGTGGACGCAGATGGCGACATCTACGTTGCCGACTGGATGAACAACCGCGTGCAGGTATTCGCTCCCGACGGCCGGTACATCACCGAGTTCCAAGGGGAAGCAGTGCTTTCCAAGTGGGGCCGGGACAAGCTGGCCTCCAACCCGGATATGATCCGGCAGCGCTCGCTCGCTTTCGCCAGCGACCCCGACTACGAGAAGAAGCTGGCCCACCCCTGCGGCGTCAAGATTGACCCCGAGGGCCGGATCGTGATCATTGACCACACCCGGAACCGCCTCCAGATCTACATCAAGGAAGCTGAACCGGCGCTGGTCTAACCCGCACCGTACAGCAACTAAGAAAGGCAAAAAGAGAGAGCCGGGGCAGCGCCCTGGCTCTCTCTTTATCGATTGATCAAAATTTAGGTGGCCGCCGCGCCGCTACGGCCCGCCCGGCATCCCACCGTCAATCCAAGCCACTACCTCGTCAACCTCCTCCGTCGACAAGAATGGCCCCCGTAAGGGCATCTTCCCCGAAGTTCCCACGGCCCTAGCTAAAGACTTCACAAGATTTGTTTCCCTTGCCGGAAGTCCGGGCTCAATAGCCCGAAGACCGGACAATACCGCGGCCTGGATGTCTTCAGCGGTTTCCCAGTAATATGCGTGAATGCCGGGTAACGGTTGCCGGTCCCAGCGCTCGATCCATCGGCCCATGATTCCGTCCAGGATCTCTTTAACCCTGGGCCAGTAAACCACCTGTTCTTGACTGCTATCTTCGCTCATTGTCACAGCTCTTTAGTATTTGAAATCAGGACGCCCATATGCTGCCGCTGGCCCTCGGTTCAAAGACGCAGCTTCAATAGGACGGAAAATGGGCAGGCCTGCCTAACGGGGGTGTTCGCTAACGGTCTCGCGGTGGAGCAATTCCAGCGCGTGAGGTATCACCGGCATCACCACGGCCAGACATTCCTGGACCCCCTTGGTGCTGCCCGGCAGAGTGATTATCAGGGTATTTCCCCGGATCCCCGTCACCGAACGGCTGATCATAGCCATCGGCGTAAACTCCAAAGTTTTTGCCCGCATCGCTTCCGCCATGCCGGGCACCTCTTTGTCCAGTATGGCTAAGCAAGCTTCGGGAGTAACGTCATAGCGCCCGAGTCCGGTGCCGCCTGTTGTTACAATCAGGTCAACATCGTCCGAGTCGGCCCATTCGGCCAGTTTCGCCGAAATTGTGTCTTTATCGTCGGACACAATCTCATAGCGGACAACCTGAAAGTCATCGCCTTCCAGCAGGTCTTTGATGGCTTGTCCGCTGCTGTCTTCCCGTTTGCCCTGGGAGCCCGATGTGCTGACCGTCAGCACGGCTAATCCGAACATGGCGTCCTCCGCTAGAAATGATACCACAGGCTGCGTCATTTCCGGCCTTGATTGGGCACGCCCAGCCCCGGCAGGACCGGATGATTCCGCACCGGAATAATGACCTTCGTTGACAAGAAAAAGGGGGCAATCTATAGTCTCAAAGCGAGCCATTGATCCCAGCGGTCAGGCCGGGCCGCCGAAATATAAGGACAAACTTCTCTTGGGTTCAGACCTCAACTGCGTATTCTGCCGGATATCAGACGGCCAAGAACCGGCTAAATACCGCTACCTGGATGACGATCTAATGGTCATCGTAAACAAGCTCACCTGGGTACCGTTGATGTTGTTGGTCATGCCCCGCAAACACATGAGTCAGATACAGGTATGGAGCAGTGGCCTGTTGACTCGGATGGGCAACTTGGCGGTGGACATGGGCGCTATGTACTCGCCCAACGGATTCCGTATACTCTCGAATTTCGGCCATGACGGCATGCAGAGCCAGAGCCACGGTCACATCCATGTCATCGGCGGAGCATATTTGGGGCCCTACGCGTAGGGATTTGAACAAATTTTCCTTAGGAGTTACCAACATTGGCTGAGACGATCCTCTACGAAAAACAGGGCAACATCGTTACCATGACCCTCAACCGGCCGGACTCTTTGAACGCCATCAACCGGCTGCTGCGAAAGGAGCTTGCGGATGCCATCGTCGAGTTTGATGGCGACCCCGAGGCATATGTTGCGATAATCACCGGCGCAGGACGGGCATTCTGCTCAGGCCGGGACTTGAAAGAACGAGCGGATGACAACGCCGCAGGTATCCAGGCCGATGCTTCTGCCAGCATGACCAAGGAGAGCCCTTTCATGTGGCCCCGGACCTGGAAGCCCATGATTGCCGCCGTGAACGGTTTTGCTTTGGCCGGCGGTTGGTCCATCGCCCAGATGTGCGACCTGCGCATCGCGTCTGACGAGGCCAAACTTGGCATCTCCGAAACCAGGTGGAGCCTGCTGCCACCCTTCGGCGCAATACTGCCCAAGCAGATGAACCTGGCGTCGGTGCTGGAACTGGTCTTGACCGCTCAGCCGGTGACGGCACAGCGCGCCTATGACATGGGATTTTTAAACAAGGTGGTGCCCGCCGGTGACCTGATGGAAGAGGCCATGGCCATGGCCCAGCAGATCGCCGACAACGCCCCCCTGGCGGTCCAGACCTTCAAAGAACTGGCCTACCGGGGCCTGAATATGTCCAATCAAGACATCTCAGCCCTGACCTACCAGATGTATGACCGCCTCCTTCTCACTGAGGACTCCAAAGAAGGCCCCAAAGCCTTCGCCGAGAAGCGCAAGCCCCAGTGGAAAGGGCGCTAGCCCCTCATCAACCCATCATCGGCGAACAAAGCCCCCTCTCCAGCTGGGAGAGGGGGCTTTAACGTTAACCCACTAGACCGGATTGTTGGATACTAGCTACAACTGATATTCGGGCAACCTAAGCAACTGCTTGGCGATCACCAGCCGCATGACTTCGTTGGTGCCCTCTCCGATAACCATGAGGGGCGCGTCACGATAATACCGCTCCACCGGCGAATCCTTGATGTACCCAACACCGCCGTGGACGCGCATGGACTCCATGGCCACTTCCAGACAGACCTCGCTGGCGAACAACTTGGCCATGCCCGATTCCAGGTCTACCCGCTGGCCGGTGTCTTTTTTGGCGGCGGCATCGTAGACCAATAACCGGGCCGCCTGAATCTTGGTGGCCATATCTGCCAACTTGAGCTGTATCGCCTGGTGCTCGGAAATGGGTTTGCCGAAGGTCTCCCGTTGCTGTGAATATTTGATAGCGGCCTCGAATGCCGCTTGCGCCACGCCTACCGCCCGGGCGGCTATGTTGATGCGGCCGGTCTCCAGGCCACTCATAACCATCCCAAATCCGGCGCCCTCTTTTCCACCGATCAGGTTATTCTCCGGGACAGCGAAGTTATTAAAGATCAACTCGCTTGTGTCCAGTCCCCGGTAGCCGAGTTTGTCCAGGTCCTTTCCGACGTCAAAGCCGGGTCCGCCCTTCTCCACTACGAAGCAGCTTATCCCCTTATGCCGCGGCTCCATGTCGGGATCGGTGCGGGCCAACAGGCAAAACATGTCGCCGGACCGACCGTTGGTGATGAACATCTTGGTGCCGTTGATACTGTACTCTTCGCCGTCCTTGGTGGCCGTGGTCTGAAGGTTGGCCATGTCGGTGCCGCCGCTGGGCTCGGTGAGGGCTAGTCCGCCCCGTTTGCGTCCGGAAGCCAGGTCTGGCAGGAACCTCTGCTTCTGTTCCTCGGTCCCGTAGTGAGTCAGAACATAGGTCAGGATGTGGTGCGTCCCGATGGCCCCGCTGAGGGTCATGAAACCCTTGCTCAGTTCCTCGAAAATGGAGGCAAATGTCGTATAGTCCAACCCCATGCCACCATATTCCTCAGGCACTGTGATGCCGAAAAGCCCCAACTCCTTCATGCGGTCGATGAGGTCGTAGGGGATAGTGTCCTCGCGGTCGTGTTCTGCGGCCACCGGTTCCACTTCCCTCTTCACAAAGTCACGGACCATATTTACGATCTGGGCTCGGGCCTCAGGGGGTGTAGTCGTCAACGGAAACTCCTTCTATTCGGCAAAATTGGCCTGATACGAAGTCTAGCTCAGGGCCAAAATAGGGTCAAGAATGCCTGATGGAAACGGCGACGGCGCTCGATTCAATGTGGGCGCCGTCGATCTTTCAACAAAAAATTGGAGAGGACTAGTTGTTGCTGATCAGCGCTGCTTGGGCAGCCGCCAGCCGGGCCACCGGCACGCGGAAAGGCGAGCAGCTTACGTAATCGAGTCCAACCTCATGGCAGAACGCCACGCTGGCCGGGTCTCCGCCGTGTTCACCACAGATGCCGATCTCCAGGTTTGGCCGCTCACGGCGTCCGGCGTCCACTCCAATCTTCACCAGAGCCCCGACTCCCTGCGGGTCGATCGACGCGAATGGGTCGTTGGGCAGCACGCCCTCATCGACATAGCGCCGGAGGAACTTGCCCTCGGCGTCGTCACGACTGAAGCCAAAGACCATCTGCGTTAGGTCATTGGTGCCGAAGCTGAAGAACTCGGATTCCTTGGCGATCTCACCGGCGGTCAGAGCGGCTCTGGGAGTCTCGATCATGGTGCCGAACTTGTAGTGGACCTTGACCCCGAGGCGTTCCTGCACATTGGACGCGACCAGGCTCAGGTCCTCCCGGAGCCGGTGCATCTCCTCAACATCCACGGTCAGTGGGATCATGATCTCAGGGCTAACGTCCAGGCCCTCTTTCACCAGCAGGGCGCCGGCGGTGATTATCGCTTCCACCTGCATGCGGTAAATGGCGGGGAAACTCAGGCCCAAACGGCAGCCGCGGTGCCCCAGCATGGGATTTGATTCACGTAGCGAGTCCACCAGGTGCAAGAAGGTTTCTTTTTCCTCTAGTTCTTCCAAGGCAGCGCCGACGTGACGCAACTCCATAAGTTCGATCAACAAAGTTTCATATGGAGGCAGGAACTCATGGAGGGGGGCGTCCAAGAGGCGGATGATCACGGGCCGAGGGCCCATGACCCGGAGAATCCCGCTGAAATCGCCGGTCTGAAGATCTCGGACCTGGTCCAAGGCCTCGTAAAAATCCTTCACAGCCTGAGAGGCATCGGTTTCATTCTCGGCCCGGAAGACCCGGTCGTTATTCTCTCTGCGCCAGGCTTCGGCAGCCTCGGCGTTGAGCAGCATCTGGCGGACCGATGGCAGCCTGATGGGATCCAAGAACATGTGCTCGGTGCGGCAGAGGCCGATGCCCTCGGCGCCCATGTTTAGGGCTTGGGTTGCGTCTGATGGGGTGTCCGCGTTGGCCATAACGCCAAGCTCGCGCGTATCGTCGGCCCAGCCCAGCAACTCGTTGGCTTCTGGCAGGTCTTCCAATCTGGTATTCACCGTGGCCAGCTCTCCCAGATAGACCGATCCTGAGGCGCCATCCATGCTGATACGCTCGCCTTCTTTGACCGTCCTATCGCCGGCTGTAAACAGACCGGCTTCCAGGTCAACCTGAATCCCTTCGCAGCCTACGATGCATGGCTTGCCCAGGCCTCTGGTGACCACCGCCGCGTGGCTGGTGACCCCGCCGCGGCTGGTTACGACACCCACGGCCGCCGTGATTCCGTGGATATCGTCTGGCTTGGTCTCAGGCCGGACCAAAATCACCGCCACTTCGGCGGCTGCCAGTTGGGCGGCCTTGTTTGCATCGAAGCAGACGGTCCCGGAGGCAGCGCCGGGGGACGCCGGGGCGCCGCGAGCTAGGAAGCGATCTTCCAATTCATCATTGTCCAGGTCGTCGGAGAACTGAGGGACCAGGAGATTGGAGATCTCTTCGGCGTCCACTCTAAGCAGCGCTTGGTCCTGGGTGATCAGGCCTTCATGGGCCATATCCACCGCCGTTCTAACTGCTGAAAGGGCGGTACGTTTGGCGTTACGGGTCTGCAGCAGGAAAAGCCGGGAGTTCTCGATGGTGAACTCCACGTCTTGCATGTCTGAGTAATGGTTTTCGAGGTCACCGGCCAATTCCATGAGTTGGCCGTATACCTCTGGCATGGCATCTTGGAGACTGGAGATGGGCTCTGGAGTGCGGACACCGGCTACCACATCTTCGCCCTGAGCGTTGGTCAAGAACTCCCCATAGACCTGCTTTTTGCCCGTGGAGGGATTCCGAGTGAACAACACCCCGGTACCGCTGGTAGGGCCGAGATTGCCGAAGACCATAGCCATGATGGTCACGGCGGTACCCATATCGTGGTCTATCTTGTTGTGGTCACGGTAGAAGATTGCCCGGGGTGTGTTCCAACTGCGAAACACCGCCTCTACGGCGGCCATCAGTTGTTCCCAAGGGTCGGACGGCGGTTCAGAACCGGCGGCCTCAATGGTCACCCGCTTGAAGTCGGTCACCAGTTCGCGAAGTTGCTCGGCGGACAGTTGATGGTCGAGGGTGACTCCGGCCTTTGATTTATGCTCGGCAAGTACCCTCTCAAAGGGCTCCGGATCCACATCCATGACGACTTCAGAGTAAATCTGGATGAAGCGTCGGTAGGCGTCATAGGCCGGGCGCGAATCGCCCATCATGGAGGCCAGTCCTTCAACAATTTGGTCGTTGATTCCCAGGTTTAGGATGGTGTCCATCATTCCGGGCATGGAGACGCGCGCTCCGGAGCGCACGGACACTAGAAGAGGACTAGAGGTTGAACCAAAGTTGCGGCCGATGGATTGTTCAAGCAGGTGGATATTCTCTTTGATCGACTCTTCTAGCCCTTCAGGAATAGTCTGCTGCTTGGTTAGGTAGTCGCGGCACACCTGGGTCGAGATGACGAAACCTGGCGGAACCGGCAGTCCCAACCGGACCATCTCACAGAGGTTTCTCCCTTTGCCCCCAAGGAGATCTCCCATCGAGGCGTTCCCCTCGTCAAACCGGTAGACGAACTTCAAGGTCTGAGGCGCTTGAATAGTCATGGGCACTCCCCCCCATCGGCCTATGCCCTTCCGGGCTTTCGGTCCCCCGTGTCCAGAGCAAGGGCTCTAGATTCAACCACCGGACTATATAACGTTATCAGAGATTAAATCAACTTTGGCCGGAAAGGAAAATGACTGAATTCCACGCCTATTGGATACGAAAAACGTAAATTTTCGGCCACTAATTCCATTAATCGTTGGAATCTAACCCGCTCTATACTAGTCCCCTTGGTGCATTCAGGTTGTCATAACAGGGCGCTAAATCTCTCGGAACTGGGGTTCCGGCTCCGAGATGTCGAAGCCATGTTCCCACAACTCGTCCAACTTGGTCTGTTCCTCATCACTGATCTCCGGAGTTTCCAATGCGCTTGTGTACTCTTTGAGTTCCGATAGGTTGGTGAAATTGGGCAGTACCGATATTATCGACGGCTGCTTCAGCACGAATTGAATTGCTGATTGAGCCATGGTCCGCGTGTCTTCTTGCACCAAGAAACGGACCCGGGCGACTTTCCGCATAGCTTCTTCCAGCCACTCGTTCTTGCGGTGGGCGCGGTGGTCGTCAGTGTCGAAGGTTGGTAGGCCGTCATCGAACTCTCCGGTGAGGGTGTTCGAGGCGTGTGGGACCCTCGATAGTAAGCCAACTTCGTTTTCTTCGGCTAGCCTTATGAAGTGCTTGGCTGGGTCCTGCTCCATGATGCTATAAATCACCTGGGCGCTGGCCACCTGGCGCTGGGTCAGGGTGTATTCCCCCTCTTCAACCCAGCCGATATCCGGCCCTAATGCCACGCCGTAGTGGCGTATTTTACCTTCAAACTGGAGCTGTTCCAGAGTTTCGAACAGTTCGTCGCGCTCGAGGTCCGCTAACTTGATATTGTGGGCCTGGTATAGGTCGATGTAATCGGTTCCTAGGCGTCTGAGGCTCTGCTCGCAGGCGTATTTCACGAACTCTTTATCAAACTTCTGCGCCCGTTCTTTGTGGCCGTCCCTGGGAGTTGGGTCGTAGATGTCATAGCCGAATTTTGTAGCGATGACGATATCGTTGCGCTTGTGTCCAAGGACGGTGGCCAGTATCTCTTCGCCAAAGCCATCACCGTAGGTGTCGGCCGTGTCGAAAAAATTGATCCCTTCTTCCACGGCATTTTCTAATAAGGCCGCTTTATCGGCATCTTCTATCTTGCCCCACCAATTTGTGGCTACGGTCCAGACTCCGAACCCCACTTCTGATAGAACCAGATCGGTGCGGGGCAATTTGCGAAACTTCATTGTGAATACGTCCTTAATCGCTTGTGTCTATGCCTATGTCTAGGAAGTGTATTTGCTCAGCTACTCGGACAGCCCGTTGATGAACCGGTCCCGGTGATCGGTCTGGGAGCCGCAGAATATCTCGATAAGTTCTTCTTTAAATTCCTGAGGGTCCCGCCCTTCGGGCACCTCGTAGGTTTCTATTGGACTGCAGGCCAGGGTCATGTCGTTTCTCGACTCGAACACACTGTTGACCGTCATTCCCAGTGACGCCGCTTTTGTAGGCGACGTTGCGTCTACCGTCATACAACCGGCTTCGGTATTGAGCCGGATATAAGTATGGACGTCTGGCACCGGGCCTCGGGCCACCACTTCGCGCAATTCGGGCGGTAAATCTGCTGTGGCCTCCTCGGTGAACCGGTGGGTGCACATAATCACCCGTGACTCCAACCCTTCTTCCCGGAAGATTTAATCCAGGAGATAGTGTTTTCCAGAGCAGGTGCCCCGCCACTCTTGAATAATGGCTTCAGGTCCCTGGTGCTGGCCCTCTGGTAGAGCATGTCCCTCACCAATGCGAAAGCGGCCTTGGCATCGACCGTCTGCCCAGATCTGGCCAGGCCTCTTTTTTTGCTTTCTACCTCCAACATGGAGAGCAACTTGCCCATTCGCCCTTCTTCTATGCTCGAGTTCGATGGCGATTAGCCAGCGGTCACTGTGAGTCCTAGGCTTCCCTTGATATCGTCGCAGCGGCGCTGAAATTCGGCGTCGTTTAAGACTGGTTCCATCCGGCCAAGGTTAACGTCCGACAAAACTTCAACCCATGATGTGCAACCTCCGTATTCCGGCAGGTAAGGAACGGTGACCGGTTGCTCAAGTTTGTAGATGCGGAGGAGAAGCACCGACAAGGGGAGCATGGGCTTCCAGTGGAGCTTCGACTGGGCGTAGGCGGTCGTCCAGATGTGATGAGGCTCTAGGTTGTCCACCTTCCCCTGCTCGGATATCTCCAGCAGTTCTTCGGCCCTTGCCCAGTAGCTAAAAGTGATGCGGTCATTGTCCTGTGGTTGCTCCAACAACTTGCGCAATGCAGGCTGATAGGCCGGCTGCAACAGGTCTTCCTTCTGATGAAGGTAGGTTGGGTAGAACAGGAACTCCCGGTGAATCACGCGGAAGTCTTTGCCGTCTTCGTGGATACCGCCTTTGCGCAGCAGGAGCACCTGGTCTCCCGTGGCCATGGCTTCAACAGTTACCGCCCATTCTTTAAGGGCCATCTGGCATTTGTCGGGTAACATCTGGTCTGTCTCCGTCGGCTGGGTGGTTGGTGTCTTTAGTCGACTTAGCACTAAGTTATTAGTCTCTGAAGCTCGCCGTAAGACTACCAAATTCCGAGTTGACTGGTTGAAAAGTACCGGGCCGCGGCTGGCAAGGTCAATGGTATCACCGGCCCAACAAGCGCTCAATCCCCAGCAAAAACCGGTCCCAGGCGTACCTCAGGCAACCGCGATCGGCTTCTCAGGGGTTATTGAGTGGGCGGTGAACCGGAAAAAGACGGCCTTTCGGCCATGAGGAATTCGCGGAAAGCGCGTTGGGAGGGTGAGAGGTAGCGATCTTTGGGTTGGATCAAGGTCAATGGGCGGCGGCAGTCCCAGCCAACGACATCGAGGACTACAAGCATGCCGGCAGCCACCTCGGCGGTGATGCCCAGCCGGGAAATGATTCCTATACCCCCACCGGCTATTGCCGCCTGCTTAACAGCCTGATTGCTGCCTAATTCGAACGCTACCATGGGCACGATTCCCAATTCCCGGAATTTGCGTTCGGCCGCCGAACGGGTTGCCGAACCTTCCTCCCTGGCAATCAGGCCTAGTTTCACCATCTGCTCAGCGCTCGGCCGGACCAAGCCCGCCGCAAGATGGCTAGGCGCCGCCACCAGAACGATCTCGTCGTTTTGGAAGTCGACAATTTCCAACTCGCTGGAGTGTTCTTCCACGTGGTCGCCAACCATTCCCAAGTCCATTTCCCGGTCCAATATCCGTTGGACGATGGTCCGGGTGTTTCCAATGGCCAATTCAACGCGTATTCCGGGATAGATCTGACGGAACCGGCCGACGATCATTGGGAGCACATATTCGCCAGGCGTGGAGCTGGCGCCTAGGACAAGGCGGCCCGACTGGAGGTCTTCCATCTCTTGGACGGTTTCCATCAATTGACTGGACAACGCGAATATCTGTAGGGAATAGGCTAAGACCGCCTCCCCTGCTTCAGTGGTCCTCAGACCGCGGGGCCGCCGGTGGAATAGGGTGACACCCAGGAATTTCTCCAACTCTTGGACCTGGATAGATACGGCAGGTTGGGTGATCTCCATCGCTTCAGCGGCACGAGAGAAGCTAAGGTGGCTCGCCACCGTCTGGAAGATATACAGCTGGTGGAAATTCAACTGACCTGAGGACCGACCGCCGTTGGAAGACCGGTTGACCATGGCCGTTATACCGCTTCGATGAAGCGCTCAAGCCGCAGTAAGCGCGCCAGATTTCTCGTAGTGACCTCTGCGACCTCTTCGACCGAGATGCCTTTGATCTCCGCCAGGGTCTCAGCCACTGATTGGACGTGTCTGGGCTCCGTCCAATTGGTGCGATATTTCTTGAAGGGTTGGGGCGCCGCATCGGTCTCCAGGACCATGTTCTCCAGCGGGATGACTTTGGCGACTTCCTGTAACTCTGGCAACCGGGTCAACGGGCGGGCTAGTGAGATGTAGAAACCACAGTCGATGGCCTCCCGCGCCGTGGCCTCGTCGCCTTGAAAGTAGTGCATCGCGCCACCAACCTGGCCGGCGTTCTCCTCGCGCAGGACCTTGAATACATCTGGGTGAGACTCTCGTGAGTGGAAGATGACCGGCAGTTTGAGGCTGCGCGCCAGCCGGATGTGGGCCCTAAATACCTGGTCTTGAACGGCATGGTCCGGTGAGGCGGGCAGATAGTCCAACCCTACCTCACTGATGCAGACCACTTTTGATGACGATTTTGCCATGCGTTCAAGTTCGGCGTATATCTCATCGGTGACCGGGTCCTGGGCTTCCATAGGGTGAATCCCGACTCCGGCGAACAGCGGTTCGTGCTGATCGGCTAGGTCGATGCAGTCTTGGGTTGATTGTAGTGTGGTGCCGGCGCAGACCGCGAAGATTACACCTGAGTCACCGGCTCGTTCCAATATCTCGGTCATCTCAGCCGAGGGGTATTGGTCTAAGTGGGTATGGCAGTCTGCCAACAGGATGTCGCTAGGCATTCCGTATGACCTCGTCGATACGTGAGAATTTCACGATTTCACAATTGTAAAAGAGACGATTCTTTCGTATAGGCAAAAATAATACACTATAGGTGGGAATTTAGGTCGAACATTGTCAAGTTTCGCAATAAATGATATTGAATATTTCGAAATATGGTTAAATGCCTTTACTGGCCCACTCTCCAAAAGGTCAAACACAGCCTAAGAATAATTCCTCTCCGGCGCGCAAATTCGACCTTCGGAATACCTCCGACTCAGTCGATTACGAAACTCGTTGACAGCCTCAAACACGAGTGTTAGCATAATTGTTGACCAAGTTGGTCGACAATGTTAAATTGCCGATCAGACACTGCTATTATAGCCTCAGATTAGGCCACCGCCCAGAACCAAACTAGGAGCAATCAATGACCACACCCAAGGTCATTTCACGGAACGCCACTTCCTCTGAGTTAGATTCAGATTACAAGTGGGGTTTCGAGATCGATATAGAGTCCGACTTATCCCCCAAGGGGCTGAATGAGGACATCGTCCGGCTGATCTCCGCTAAGAAGGAAGAACCCGAGTGGTTGCTGGAGTGGCGCCTTAAAGCATTCAGCCATTGGCTCAAGCTGAAGCAACAAGCGCCAACATGGGCCAACGTTAGCTATCCGCCAATCGACTACCAGGACATCTACTACTACGCCGCGCCCAAGACCGACGCGCCTAAGAGTATGGATGAGGTCGACCCGGAGATTCTGGAAGCCTTCGCTAAGCTGGGCATTCCACTCCAGGAACAAGAGCGCCTTGCCGGTGTGGCGGTGGACGCAGTCTTAGACAGCGCCTCCGTGGCCACCACCTACAAAGCAACGCTGGAGAAACAAGGCATAATCTTCTGCCCGATCAGCGAAGCAGTGAAAGAGCATCCTGAACTGGTCCAGAAATACTTGGGTTCCGTGGTCCCCTACGGAGATAACTTCTACGCCACGTTGAACTCGGCCGTCTTCAGTGACGGTTCCTTTGTCTACATCCCAAAGGGTGTGCGCTGTCCAATAGAATTGATGACCTACTTCCGCATAAACCAGGCCGACTCCGGCCAGTTCGAGCGGACACTGATCATCGCCGAAGAAGGCTCCTACGTCAGCTACCTCGAAGGGTGTACCGCTCCTGCCAGGAAGACCCACCAACTCCACGCCGCAGTGGTCGAGTTGGTGGCCTTGGACAACTCCGAGATCAAGTACTCCACCCTCCAGAACTGGTTCCCGGGTGATAAGGACGGCAATGGAGGCGTTTACAATTTCGTGACCAAACGCGGTATCGCCCGCAAGAACGCCAAGATTTCTTGGACCCAGGTGGAGACCGGGTCCGCCATCACCTGGAAGTATCCCAGCGTTATTTTGGAAGGTGACAACTCGGTCGGCGAGTTCTATTCGGTAGCCCTGGTCAACAATCATCAGCAGGCGGACACCGGCACCAAGATGATTCACAAAGGCAAGAACACCCGCAGCACCATCGTTGCCAAGGGCATCTCTGCCGGGCAGGGCAATGCTACCTATCGTGGTCTGGTCAAGATACTGCCCTCCGCCGACGGTGCGAAGAACTTTACCCAGTGCGACTCTCTGTTGGTCGGAGACAAGTGCGGCGCCCATACCGTTCCCTATATAGAAGTGAAGAACCCCACCGCCCAGCTAGAGCATGAGGCGTCGACCTCCAAGGTCAGTGACGACCAGCTTTTCTACTGCCAGCAACGGGGTATGTCTGTCGAGGACGCCCATTTCATGATTATCAACGGCTTCTGCCGAGGTATCTTCCAAGAACTCCCATTCGAGTTCGCCATGGAAGCGTCTCAGCTCCTTAAAGTTAGCCTGGAAGGAGCGGTGGGCTAGATGGCTGCCGTTGCGAATGGCTCCAAACCCTTACTTTCCGTCAAGGGTCTCACCGCCTCGGCTGGCGACCTGGATATCCTCAAAGGTATCGACCTAGAGGTATTTCCCGGCGAAGTCCATGCCATCATGGGACCCAACGGCTCCGGCAAGAGCACTCTGGCCAACGTCCTAGCCGGTCGCCCCGACTACACAGTTACCAGCGGCGAGGTCTTGTTCGAGGGTCAGGACCTGTTGAAGCTGGAACCTGAGATACGGGCCCGCATGGGCCTGTTTCTAGCGTTCCAATATCCCCTAGAGCTCCCCGGAGTGCGCGCCTGGCAATTTTTGAAGGCAGGCGTAGATGCTCGGCGGGTCCACCACGGCGAAGAAGAGATGAGCGCCCGGGAGTTTGACCAGATGTTGAAGGCCAAGGTCGAGCAGGTTCAGATTGACCCCGACCTGGTTAAGAGAGCCGTCAACGAAGGCTTTTCCGGCGGCGAAAAGAAAAGAAACGAGATTCTTCAGATGGCCGTGCTTGAACCCAAACTGGCTCTGCTGGACGAGACCGATTCCGGCTTGGACATCGATGCCCTGCGCATCGTCGCCGATGGGGTCAATCTGCTACGTTCCCCCGAGAATGCTGTGGTCTTGGTGACTCATTACCAGCGGATTCTCGATTACATCACGCCCAATCACGTTCACGTTTTGTTCGACGGACGCATCGTACGGTCTGGCGGCCCTGAACTGGCCCACGAGCTGGAAAAGAAGGGTTACGACTGGATTAAAGAATCCGTTGACGCAGGCGTGTAACGCACTCTGCGACACCGAACCTCATGACCTCAGCAACTGTTAAATTCGCCCAATACTTTGCCGATTTCCAGTCTTTGTCACAAGGACCGGGAGCGGGAGACCCTGCCTGGCTTAAGGACTTGCGGGACAATGCCTGGGCCAAGTTCAATGAGACCGGGTTCCCCACGGCCCGACGGGGCAACGAACGCTGGAAGTACACCAACGTCGGCCCCATAGCCAAGGCTGACTTCTCTTTCCCCGAAAGGATCGCATCCGCCAACGGTTTAAAATCTTTGGCACCCAGCTATAAAATAGATGGTCCAGTGGTCTACGATCTGGTCTATGTCGACGGCCATTATTCCGCGGAACTCTCGTCGCCGGCCAACGGCGCAAACAGAATTACTGCCGACAGTATGGCATCGATTACTCCCGAGAATTGTTCTGGTTTGGAGAGCCAGATTGGCCGCTATGCTCCCTATGACGACGACGCTTTCGCGGCGCTGAACACGGCTTTCCTTCATGACGGGGCTTACATCAACATTCCGGACGGCCGTGCCGAGCCAGTGGTTGTCCGCCTCTCCTACATCACGGCTGGCTGCGCTGCTCCAAAGGTAACCCACCCCAGGACTTTGATCGTTGCCGGCAAGAACACCGATGTCACAGTTGTGGAAAGCTACGTTGGTCCCAAGGACAGCGAGTATTTCACCAACGCCGTCACTGAGTTTTCACTCGCAGACGGAGCGCGAATCGACCACTACCGATTGCTCTTGGAAGGGGAGAAAGCCTTCCACGTCGGCACCAGCCGGGTCAAACAAGGAAAGGACAGCAGCTTCAATTCGGCGTCTTTCGCCCTGGGCACTGCGCTGGCCAGGAACGACCTTCAAGTCTTGTTGGACGGACCGGGCGCATATTGCTCGTTGAACGGCCTATACCTCACTGCCGACAATCAACACATCGACAACCTGATCAGCATCGATCACGCCCAACCTCACTGCACCAGCCGTTTGAACTACAAAGGAATATTGGACGGCAGGTCGCGGGCGGTTTTCGGCGGCGAGGTGATGGTGCGCCGGGACGCCCAAAAGAGCGACGCGGAGCAGACCGACAAGAACCTGATTCTTTCCAAGTTGGCCGAAGTGGACAGCAAGCCCAGTCTTCTGATCTTCGCCGATGATGTGAAATGCAACCATGGCGCTACCGCCGGGCACATAGACGCCGACACCCTTTTCTACCTGCGCAGCCGAGGCTTGGACTTAGACGCGGCCAGCCGGATGCTAGTTCACGCATTCGCTAGTGAGATTATCGACAAGGTCCGGCCGGAACCTCTGCGCGACTATCTAGATGACCTTTTCTCCGCTGCGATCCCCGATAAAAGCCTGCCCGTCGCGGGGGTTAGATGACAACCAAATTTAACGTCAACCAGATCCGGGACGATTTCCCCATCTTGAAGCAGATGGTGAATGGTAACCCGCTGGTCTACTTGGACAACGGCGCGACGTCACAGAAACCCCAGTCCGTGATTGATGCCATCGTCGATTACTACACCACTACCAACTCCAATGTGCACCGCGGCGTCCATACCATGAGCCAGCAGGCGACTGACGACTATGAGGGCGCACGAACCAAAATCCGGCAGTTCATCAACGCCCGCGACGACAAGGAGATAATTTACACTAGGAACACCACGGAAGGGATCAACCTGGTGGCTTACTCCTACGGGCGGCAGAACATAGGCCCTGGCGACGACATCATCGTCTCCAACATGGAGCATCACTCCAACATCGTTCCCTGGCAGATGTTGTGCGAGGAAAAGGGAGCCAATCTGCGGGTCGTGCCCATCGACGACTCCGGAGAACTGCTCATGGACGAGTACGAAAAGATGCTCAGCCCCCGCACCAAGCTGGTCTCCATCACTCATGTATCCAATGCTTTGGGCACCATCCTACCCGCCGCCCAGATAGTGGAGATGGCTCACGCCCACGGCGCGCCAGTCTTGCTAGACGGCGCTCAAGCAGTCCCACACATGCCTGTGGATATGCAGGAACTCGACTGCGATTTCTACGTGTTTTCCGGCCACAAATTATTCGGACCCACCGGCATCGGTATTCTCTACGGCAAGGCCGAGTACCTGGAGGCCATGCCGCCCTTCCTTGGTGGCGGCGAGATGATCAAGTCGGTTACCTTTGAAAAGACCATCTACAACGACCTGCCCTACAAATTCGAGGGCGGCACACCAGATATCGCTGGAGCCATCGGATTGGGCGCGGCCATCGACTACGTAAATAACCTGGGCTTTGACCAGATCACCGCTCACGAGGACGAGCTGCTTCGGTACGGCACCGACGCTCTGTCATCAATTGAAGGGCTAAAGATAATCGGCACGGCCGGCCATAAGGCCGGTATTCTGTCTTTCGTGATGGACAAAGCTCACCCCCACGACATCGGGACGATTCTGGACGAACAAGGCATCGCCGTACGGACCGGTCACCACTGCGCCCAGCCGGTGATGCAGCGCTTCAAGATACCCGCCACCGCCCGGGCTTCTTTCGCTTTCTACAACACCAAGGAAGACATAGACGCGCTGATTAAGGGCATCGACCGGGTTTTAGAGGTGTTCAGTTAATGGCCGGTCTTAGCGACCTTTACCAGGAGATTCTCCTGGAGCACAACAGCAAGCCCCGCAACTTCAAGAAAGTTGATGACGCGAGCCAGACGGCTGACGGCTACAATCCCCTGTGCGGCGATCAGATCACCCTCTATCTCAAGGTTGTTGACGGGGTGATTGATGACGTCGGCTTCCAGGGCTCCGGCTGCGCCATCTCCCGGGCCTCGGCATCCATGATGACCCAGAGCATCAAGGGTCAGAGTCTCGAGAAGGCCCAAGAGATCTTCGAAGCTTTCCACTACATGATCACCGAACCTGGCGGCGAGATTGATCTGGACACGCTGGGTGACCTGGAAACCCTCTCTGGCATCAACGAATTTCCCACCCGCATCAAGTGCGCCGTTTTAGCCTGGCACACCATGAACGCGGCCCTCTCCGGTGAATCAGACGTAACGACCGAGTAAAAGGCCGGCGTAGCCGTGGTTCATTCGGAGCGGTTGCCTACTTACCCTGTGCTAAGGTGGATACGATTTTTCTTATGGCTGATTGAGATTATGCCCCAACTGCCTGACGTCCCTTTAGACGGCCTCTACGGCGACTTAGTCATGGAACACTTCCGTAGCCCCCGCAACAGCGCGCCTATCAATGACCCCGATGTGGAAGCAGAAGAGTTCAATCCCTTCTGCGGTGACCGGGCTATCCTGCAACTCAAGCTGGACGGCCAAGGCAACGTATCCGGCGTAAGCGCCCGTGCCGAAGGCTGCTCCATAATCCAGGCAGCAGCCTCCATGCTCTCCGGACTGCTGAACGGCAAATCTCTGCCGGAGGTGGAAGAACTGGGTGAGCGGTTTCGGGACGCTATGAAGAACGGCGCCGATGGCGATGAGGCTGCATTAGGCGACCTCCTGGCGCTACAGGTAGTGCGGCAATACCCTGTGCGGATAAAATGTGCTCTACTACCCCTGACGGCCCTGGAGGAGGGCATCAAGGATTACCGGAAGAAGTCTAACTAACGGTCCAGCCAGGTCCTCGACCAAAAGTTGTACTCGGACAATGCTGTGTTGGGCTCGAACCCTTTCAAGTCGTTGCTGAACACCCAACGTGAAGCTGCGGTCACCGGGCTGAACAGGTAGGCTTGATCCAACACCCGGCGCTGAATCTCTACCAACTGTACCCGGCGTTCGGCATCGTCGAATTCGGCCGCCTGGGCTTCGATCATCGAGTCCAACTGAACATCGTCATGCCCGGCCAGGTTCCATTGGCCCTGACTATGCAAGAGCCCGAACAGGTAACTGTTGGTGGTCGAGGTTGGAGGTAAAGCACCCACTACCAGCTGGAAATCCCTGGCCGGTCCCATCACAAGGTCGTCGAACTGCACAGGGTTCATCCGCCGCAGTTCCGGCTTAAATCCCACGGAGGTCAGGTCGGTGAGCAGCCGTTCTTCCAAAGCTACATTCTCGCCGCCGGTCTTTTCGATGCGGACCGAAACCTCCAGTTTAACCGGCAGACGCTGACCGGAATCGATCAATAGCTGCCGGGCTTTGCCTGGGTCCGCGAAGAAGTTCTGGCGCATCTCCGACCGCTCCAAGAGCCAGTCGGCCTCCCTCACAGGGATGCCCACGCTGGCGAACCCTTGTCCCGACCACACAGTGTCCAGATAATCCCAGGGATCAATGGCCTGGAACACGGCTTGCCTGACAGCAGCCTCTTTTAGGTTTGGCTTTTGAGAGTTCATCGCTAACACCACACCTGATCCAGACCGGCGTGAAATAACCGACTGGAAATCAGGCTCGCCCTGCCGCACCATGTCCCATTCGATGGGGCCCACGGATAGGACATCGACCAGACCGGCACGGAACGCCGCTACTTTGTCGGACTCAACCGTACCCGGAGGATCGGCCAGCGGCGCGGTGCGCATGACTGTAACGTCGAGTTGGTCTAGGAACGGCAGGCCTTCCTCGAAGTAGTTGTCGTTCCGCACGAATACCATATTTTCGCCCGGCCCGGTCTCCTGCCAGACCCATGGGCCAGTGCCGACTACCGGGGCATCTTTCAGGTTGCCATACATCGCCACAACTTCCCTCGCGACGATCTTGGCGTGTCCGTCGGCGAGGGCGAGCAGAGCATCAGCGTCTTTCAAATTTAGTTCGACCTTGAGCGTCAGAGCGTCTATCGCTCCGGCATTCCCGATGGATGACAAGAGAGCCGCATTGGGCCAACCGGGAGTCTTGAGTCGGTCCAGACTGAACACCACGTCCTCTGCGTTCAGGAAACGACCGTTCACCGGCGCTATGTTCTGCCATTTGATACCGGGCCGCAGTTTAAAAACAAATGCTAGGTCTTCGTTCAATTCCCAGCTCTGGCACAGGTCGCATTCCAGCAGCAGGTTGGGCTGGTTGGCCCCCTGCCCGGAACGGAGCCGCAACAGCCTGCTGTAGGCCAGACCCGGCCCTAGCGCTGTCAATGTTTCTTGGACCTCTTGGTGGACGTCCCGGTGGGGTATCTGTGAGTCAGCGACGACCTTGAGCGTGCCGCCTGAGAAGCCGGACGGCGCCGGAGCAACAACCGCGGTGGGCATGGCAACGGGTACGTCATTACTCACATTCGTGTCGGGAGAGGGCGTAGCGCTGGACGAGCAGCCGATGGCTAACGCAGCAGCGCCGATGACTAAGAGCCGTTTAAACGAGAATAGTTCCATGATTGACACGTCCGTCCAATTCAACCGAAATCACAACCGATTATAACGCTGGGTGGCCGCCGGTCCATGAGGGCGGCTATGCGTCCTACGGGCAGATTAAAGGGGTTAAAAGGTGTCAGTCGGTGGGTGTGGCTGGGCTTGCAACGGATCAGTGGGTAGCAGGTCGGGAGCGAGGCGTGTGGGGTTGCCGCGGCCCGTTATTGCCCAAGTTACGAAGACCATGATGGCGATCAAGATAGGGGGCATGAAGAGGATCGCATGAATCACCAGAGCAAACCCCAAAGCGTCACCGTCTCCCACCCCGATAGTGGTCAACAGATAAAAGACGGCAAACTCGAAGGTTCCTATTGAGGCAGGGAGGGACGGCACAAGGGCCACGAAAATCAGAGTTCCAATCACCAACAGCGTGGCGACCAGCAGATTGATGTCTATTCCCATTCCGTGGGCCAATACCCAGGCCGATAGCCCTAACAACACCCAATATCCCAGGGTTAGCAAAAAGGACCACGTTAGGCGTACCCGTGCCCGTGTCAGATCTCTGAGCGACGATGAAGTGGATGCTAGCATCTGTAGGTGAGTGAGGCCGGGCCTAGACCCGAACCAGATGACCACCGGCACAGCCAGAACACTGATGACTGCGATCAAGATGGCGCCGGCTATGTAAGGGGTGAGTCCCTTTAGGCTGGGCAGTACCATCAAGCCAACGCCTAAGAGAACCGCCGCGGTCACAAAATCCAAGACCTTTTGGATTCCCAACGTGGCTGCGACCTCATCGCCTCGGACCCGGTATCTGACAGTGAGCATCAAAAATTGGGTGGCTTCGCTGATGATTCGAATTGGCGAGACACTATTTAGGCCGATGCCGACGTTTTGCACCAGCAAAAGCCTGTGGAGCGGGACCTTGTCGCCGAGAAACAGCACCTGCCAGCGGAAGGCGCGCATGGCGGTGGCGGCCGAGAATACGGCCAGGGAAAGCAGCCCGTAGCCGATCGGGAAATCGCCAAAGGCAGATGAAAGGGAGCCCCATTCCACATCACGCACCATGGCGATGCCGATGACAGTGCCAACAACCAATCCCAAGACCATCCGGAGCTTTGGCTGTAGCAGGAGTTTTCGGAGAACGCCGGCCGCTGATTTCAAATCGCTACTCTTGCACCAGTGGAGTTGAAGTTCGACAGACCCGTGTCTGCCGACTGTATATTCCGGCGGCAAAACAGGTTAGTACCAGGTGATTTCAAGCTACGCCCAGCGATTTCCTATGTCAATGGACCTGGTCCGCCCTTTGGCTGGGAATCACTTGCTGGGCTTAACCACCGGGAGCTATCGGGTCAGGGCCAGACCCTTCAGGTAGGCAATGTGGCCTTGGTGCTGGTAGATCTCGCCGACAACCTGCCGGAAGATTCGACCCACCGACATCTCGGGCCGAGCCTCTCTGGGGACCACGTCCATCTGTTCCGGAGTGACGGTCTTCAGGTAGCGCAATGTAGCCTCCCTAACAGCCTTCCCGTACTCCAACATCTCAGACAGGTCGTACGCTGGAAAGTTCGCCACCTGCTCTTGCGTATGGTCAAAGCCGTTGTCCCTGGTCGGTAGCCCGAACTTCTCGTTCCAACCATCTTTTTCCCAGATCTCCGGCTGGCGCTGTATGAAGAATTGGAACCACATGTCTTCGACTCTAGTCATATGCCAAAGTATCCACCCGATGGGGTTGGCTTCCGGCCCGGCCCGCCACATCAACTCTTCAGGGGTAATATCCCCCAGAGCGTCCATGAGGTACTCGAGTTCGGTGTTGAATGCGTCTTCGATAAACTCGTTCAGAGTCATTTGATTTTCTCCATGCAATCGGGTGCTGCGCGACATTTTGACCGGCAACATGATACACCCGGCCAACTGGAATGGGGTATGCTAGACTGCACGCGGCGCACGCCTACGCCCGTCCGACATCCATTTTACCTGACAATCCCACCGGGAGCGCTAAATATGGCCGATAGCCTGATAACTCCCGAGGTCCGCGGCCTGATTGGCACCGAGACCTCGCCCGAAAGGAACCGTTTCCCCCTCAGCGACGAGATGGCCTACGACTTGGCCGACGCCACTGAAGACCCAAATCCGCTTTACATCGACAAATCCGCGGCTGAGGCCAGCCGGTTCAAAGGACTGCTGTGTCCGCCGTTGGCGACTTGGAAGGACATCGCGCCATCCATCGGCTACTTCGGAGCCGGCCAGGACTCCCATTTCGACGTGCCACTGCCCTTCAACAGCTACGGATTGAATGGCGGCAGCGACTGGCAATTTCTGCGTGCAGCCTACGTGGGTGATTGGGTGACCCGCCAGTTTCGTATCGTCGATATCTTCGAGAAACAGGGCCGGTCTGGTCCCCTGGTTTTTGTCGTTCGGCGCGAGACCCAGACCAACCAGCACGGAGAGGCGATCAGCGTTGCGGACCGGGTGAGCATCCACCGGAGCCGCCCGCCGGGTGAAGAAGTCAAGGCCATTGCCGATGCCAGGGAAGGACTTAACAGCGTGGTAATCTCCCCTCCCGCGCCCGACCAGACCGTGGCGCGGACACTCCATGCCGCCGGAACACAAAGGAATTTTGAAGATGTGTCGGTGGGCATGGCATTGGAGCAAGTCATAAAGGGCCCGCTGACCACCACCCACCTGGTTCGCTGGGCGGCGGCCAACGGAAATTACGCCCGCATCCACTGGGACCTGCCCTTCGCCCAGGTCCACCAAGGCTTGTCTAACGTCGTTGTGAACGGCTCGCTCAAGAACCAATACCTGGGCCAACTGATGATCAAGCTGGCCGGACCGGAAGGCTGGTTCAAGCGTTTCTATGTAGAACACCGGGGGATGGACTACCCAGGTGACGTGATTACAGCCTCAGGGGTTGTCACCGCCGTCCGTGAGGTAGGTGGGTATGGCCATGTGGACTGCGAGGTCAATCTGACCAACAACCGGGGAGACCAGACCGCCACCGGCAGTGGCACGGTTGTATTGCCTAAGAAAGGCGAGAGTCTACCGCTCGTTTGGGACGTGGAAGACTGATGCCCGCCGGTCTGTTAGAGGGATTCCGCGTATTGGACATGGGCTCCGGTATATCCGGCCCCTGGTGCGCCAAGTTACTTGCAGACTACGGTGCCGATGTTATCAAATTGGAGATTCCTGGGTGTGGTGACGATGCCCGCCGCATGGGCCCCTTTGCTGGCGACGACCCAGATTCGGAAAAGAGCCTGACCTTCCTTTACCTGAACACCAACAAGAAGGGCGTAACGCTGGACCCGTCCACTGTTAGTGGCCGTAGATTGCTCGACCATCTGGTGGCCGACGCCGATGTTCTTGTGGAGAACAACCCGCCCGCTCGTTCCAAGGAATTGGGATTGAACTACGAGTCATTGGTTGAAACGAACCCGGGATTGGTGCTCACCTCCATCACACCTTTCGGCCAGACCGGACCGTACAATGACTTCGAAGCAACGGACATTGTGACCTATGCGCTAAGCGGTCTCATGTACCACTCGGGAGACTCCGACCAGCCGCCCTTGAGAAACGTCTTAGACCAGTCGTTCTATGTGGCCGGGGCCACCGCTGCAGCGGCTACCCAGGTGGCGCTGTTTGCCCGCCTCACATCCGGAGAAGGCCAGCATGTAGATGTCGCGGTGGCCCAGTGTTTGGGCGCCCATCTGGTCCAACCCCTCCCCTACTACAACTACATGGGGGCGGTGAAGGGACGCCGCCCGGTCCGCGGGGCCGGTTTCGAGGAACTGATGCCCGCCCGCGACGGCTACGTTGCCCCTTCGGTGCAGGGCTCCCAACCTTGGTCGACCATCGCCAGCCTGATCGGGCTGGAGGAACTGCAAGACGAGAAGTTCGCCACCGGGGCCGGACGGGTTGCCCACGGTGAAGAGCTTAAAGAGTTATTGATTAAAGGGTTGTCCCAGTGGGACCGGAAACCGTTGTTCCTGGCATCGGGCGAGCAGCGCTTGGTGTTTGGGATGGCCCAAGATGCTGGAGACCTGGCTGAATGTACCCATCTCCAAGCCCGGGACTTCTTCGTTAAGGTGGACCATCCGGTGGTTGGCCCGGCCCAGTATCCGGGAATGGCCGTGCGGCTGCCCGGCGAGACGATCAGCGGGTCCCAGCCTGCCCCTCTGCTGGGTGAGCACAACTCAGAGATATTCGGTGTGGAACTGGGTTACTCCGCTGAGGACCTGGTATCCCTCCGGCAGCTCGGCGTCATCTAGTTAGCCATCTGGCGTTGCCCATTTAAATAGAGTGGTCACGAAAATGCTCCAAGCGCCATTGAAAAACATCCGGGTCCTGGATCTAAGCAGAGTCTTTGCCATGCCCTTCGCCGGGGCCAACCTGGCCGACCTGGGAGCAGAGGTCATCAAGATCGACACCTGTCAGCCCCAGTTCATGGATACCACCCGTACTATCACCGGCCCATTCCCCGATAACCAGCCCGGCGAGCTTTGGTGGGAGCAGGGTGGGACGTTTCAAAACCTGAACCGGGGCAAGCGCAGTTTGACTCTAGACCTCCGTTCTGAAGAGTCTCAGAAGATCATAAAGGACCTGGTAGGGGTCTGTGACGTGGTGCTGGAGAACTTCACTCCCCGAGTGATGGCCCGGTTCGAATTGGACTTTGAGAGTCTCCGCGCCAACAAACCGGACCTGATCATGGTGTCTAACACCGGCTACGGCCACAGCGGGCCATGGAGCAATTTTGGGGCTATGGCGTCAGCCTTGGAGCCGACCCACGGCACCGGCGCATTCATGGGATATATGGAAGAGGGAGAGGACGGTCGTTTAGTGGAAGGCGAAGTGCCCAACAAGATGGGGAACTCCTACTCCGATTTCCTCGCCACTTGGACAGCCCTGGGCGCATTGATGGCGGCTCTGTTGCGCCGGGCCCGCACCGGCCAAGGGCAATGGATCGACCTAGCCATGTACCAGACGGGTACCACAGTTATCGGCACGGGCCTGTTGGATTTTGCCTTCAATGGGCGTAGGACCCTACGCATAGGTAACCGCCATCCGTTCTGGTCGCCCCACGGGGTCTATCCCTGCCAAGGCCGCGACCAATGGGTGGCTATCGCCGTAGGCAGTGATGAAGAATGGCAGGCGGTGTGCCAGGCGATCGGAAACCCGGAATTGGCTACCAATCCCCGCTTCGCCGACCCCATCGAACGCCGGCAACACCAAGAGGAGCTGGATCAGATCATCGGGAATTGGACATCGGTTCTTACGTCGTATCAGGTGATGAACGGTCTACAAGAGGCGGGAGTGCCCGCCGGTGCTGTCCTGACGGCTAAACAAGCGCTCACCGACCCCCAATATCTGGAACGTGGCTTCTTTGAAACGGTCCACAATCCCCCTGAAGTGGGTCTGCGGTCCAAGGGATACATCGGGAGAGGCTGGAAGTTCTCCAAGAGCGAAGCAGAGATCAAAGGCCCGGCGCCACGTCTGGGGGAAGCCAACGAATATATCCTCGGAGAACTATTGGGTATAGACGAGGCCAGGATGAAAGTATTTGCTGATGATTGGACCATTGGCAATCTGCCGGAGGGTGGCGGCGCGCCGGGGACGGTCACATTGGAGGAACAGGAAGAGCTGGGATGGATCGCCGAATTTGAAGCAGACTACCTAGGCCTGCTGCCGCCGGTGTGAAACAAATGGGTCGTTTGAATAGCTCGATCGCGGATTTAACATAATTTCATATTCAATCTCTTGACACTTTGGAAAATCGGCTCATATAATTAGCGTTGGAATCACTGTACACGCCCTGCAAACCACCTCGTTTTTCATTTAGCAATCCCTGTATGACCCTAGACCCACTGTATCTTTTGGTGTGTTTATTGGGGCGGCGGTTCGGCCGATAGATTACCCTGTAGGAACCCCTCCCCAAACCTCATTTTTTGTGTAGGCAGATGCCGACAAAATTCATCTTCGTAACCGGGGGAGTTGTCAGTTCATTAGGCAAAGGGATCAGCGTCGCATCCATTGGACGCATCCTGAAAAGCCGAGGACTCACCGTCTCCGTCATCAAACTGGACCCTTACCTCAATGTTGACCCCGGGACCATGTCTCCCTACCAGCACGGCGAAGTATTTGTAACCCAAGATGGCGGCGAGACTGATCTAGACCTAGGTCACTACGAAAGATTCATCGACGTGGAGTTGACCCGTAGCTCCAACCTTACCGCTGGAGAAGTTTATCTCAACCTAATTGCCAAGGAGCGGCGCGGTGACTTTCTTGGCGGCACCATTCAAACGGTGCCCCATGTCACCAACGCTATCAAAGATAGAGTTCTTGCCCTGGCCGCCGAATCCGGCGCCGATGTGATCGTCACTGAAGTCGGAGGGACGGTAGGCGACATTGAAGGCCTTCCCTTCTTAGAAGCTATCCGGCAGATGAGAAATGATGTGGGGCGGGACAATGTGTTCTACATTCACCTGACCTTGCTTCCTTATATAGCAGCAGCCCAAGAATTGAAGACTAAGCCAACCCAACACAGCGTGAAAGAATTACGGGCCATCGGTATCCAGCCAGACGCTATACTTTGCAGAAGCGACCATCCGGTATCTGAAGCTATCTGTGAAAAGATCTCGGCTTTCTGCGACGTTCCAGTCAAGGCCGTGATTCCGGTGCTGACCGTTGACAATGTATATGAAGTGCCCTTGGTTCTTGAAGATGCCGGGTTGGGCGACATCATCGTTGAAACCCTAGGTCTTGACGCCAATAGCCGCGACCTGACTGAATGGTCGGCAATGGTCGACCGCATGAACGAACCAAAAGAAAGTGTATCGATAGCCTTGGTGGGTAAATACGTTGAATACCCCGATTCCTATATATCGGTCCGGGAAGCCCTGCGGCATGCCGGGCTGGACCACACCAGAGACATCGATCTCCAATGGGTACATTCCGAAGATATTGAGCGAGACGGGCCAGAAGCCCACCTGTCCACCGTCTGTGGAATAGTGGTCCCGGGAGGGTTCGGTCCCCGGGGCGTGGAAGGAATGATTCAATCTGTGCGTTACGCCAGAGAGCATAAAGTGCCTTATCTGGGACTTTGCCTAGGTCTACAGGTGATGGTCATTGAATGGGCCAGAAATGTCCTGGGGATAGAAGACGCCAACTCTGAAGAGTTGGTCCCAGAGACCGAAAACCCTGTGGTGCATATAATGCCCGACCAAGAAGGCGTTTCAAGCAAGGGCGGCACCATGCGGTTGGGGGATTACCCCTGCCATCCACAGAACCAGACTTTGACCAAAGCGGCCTACGGTTCTGACTCCATAATGGAGCGGCACCGGCACCGTTTTGAACTTAACAATAGCTACCGCGAGACGTTGGAGAATTCCGGTTTGATCGTAGGCGGCCTTTCGCCCGACGGAAACTTGGTTGAGACTAGTGAAGTTACCGACCATCCTTTCATGGTCGGCACCCAATACCATCCCGAATTCAAATCCCGGCCCAACCGCCCCCATCCTTTATTCAGACAATTCATTGGCGCTGCCAAAGAGACGATCCGGGAAGGCGTCCAACGGCCGCTACCCCTGGACCTGTATTCCAATTAACCCGATCAATCCATGTACCTGTCGTTACTAATCCAAAACTCCCTCTGATAAGCCAAAATATCAATCTCCAACTGGAAACCAGTGTTCCCTTGATGCGATTGGTTCAGAAAAATTCAATCAACCAACCGGCCACCTTTGACGTTAGTCCGGCCGGTTGGGCTAAACAAAAATATAAAAGGGTGGTGAAACCTTGAAGCTCTTTTTGGACACAGCCAACATTCAAGAGATTCGAGACGGCGCCCGGCTTGGTGTGATCAGCGGCGTGACAACCAATCCTTCCCTGGCCTCCGCGGAAGGGATCGGAAACGCGGAGAGCTACAAATCAGCGGTCCGGGAGATCTCTGAGATCGTGGACGGACCGATATCAGTGGAAGTGATATCCCTGGATGCCCAAGGGATGATCGATGAAGGGCGGGACATCGCCGGTTGGATTCCCGACCCTTGGGTGAAGATTCCCAGTACCGCAAACGGATTTGAGGCGATTTCGGTCCTCTCGAAAGAAGGCATCAAGATCAATCAGACACTATGCTTCTCGGTCAACCAGGCAATCCTGGGCGCCCAGGCCGGTTCCACCGCGGTTAGCCCTTTCATCGGCCGCCTGGATGATATCGGCCTAGAGGGAATCGACCTGATCAAAGACATCGTCGAGGTATACGAGCAACACCAGATTGAAACCAAGGTGTTGGCGGCGAGTATCCGTCACACATTGCATTGCACTCTAGCGGCCCAGGCTGGGGCCCATATCGCAACCATTCCTTATAAGATACTTACCCAAATGATCGACCATCCCCTGACCACCACCGGCGTAGCCCGGTTCAAGGCGGACTGGGAGAAGATAGCTAACGCATAGCCGCCGAGCCGCCGTACGGCATCGCATCTTAGACAAAATGAATCCTAAATCTAAACCAGCCGGCATATGAAATTAAAGGTCTACAGAATCACGATCCACTGAACCACGGTCCATCTAAAAACCTGGTCTCTCCTCAAAGCTACATATCCGCATCCACGGGACGCCCCTTTTGGAGCGCTTTATATAGGTAAGAGGGGCCACCATAGAAAAGCCCGAAGGCCAGTGCATGATTAATGACCCCTGTAAGAGGTGAACATGGCGACCACTCAAAAAATGCTAGATGTGTCGGAGATGGGGGCTAAGTCCAAGGAAGAACTCCTTGGGCTGGCCAGCGAAGTCGGATTGAACGACACCACAGCTTTGGCAACCCTGCATAAAGAAGACCTGCTCAGCCGGCTGTTCCAAGCAATCTCAGCCCAACAGGCGCTGGTATCCACCGGCATCCTAGAGATAATGGACGAGGGATACGGCTTCCTGAGACAGGTTGCCTCCTACCGAGGATCGGGCGACGTTTACATCTCCCAGTCACAGATTCGGAGGTTCAACCTGCGGAACGGCGACACCGTCACGGGGCAGGTGCGGCCGCCGAAAGAGGGAGAGCGCTATTTTGGACTGGTCCGCGTTGAACTGATCAACGGTATGGAAACCGACCAGGTCCAGAGCCGCTACCGCCCCACCTTCGAACATATGACGCCCATATTCCCTGAGAAACAGGTAATTCTGGAAACCTCCAGCTCTGAACTGTCCACCAGGATGGTCGACCTGTTCGCCCCCATCGGTTTGGGCCAACGCGGGCTGATCGTCTCTCCGCCCAAGGCCGGCAAAACCACCATGTTGAAGCAGATCGCCCATGGAGTGCAGGAGAATTGCCCTGAGGCAACGTTAATGGTGGCCCTCATCGGAGAACGTCCTGAAGAAGTGACCGATATGCGCCGGGCCGTCAATGGTGACGTATTCGCATCCACATTCGATGAATCGGTTGAGGAACAATGCCGGGTGGCCGAGCTAGCGCTTGAACGGGCCAAGCGGCTGGTGGAGATGGGTCAAGACGTTATCATCCTATTGGATAGCATCACCCGCCTCACCCGGGCCTACAACCTGGCGGTACCCACCAGCGGTCGGACCCTTTCCGGAGGAATAGATCCGGCAGCCCTGTACCCGCCCAAAAAATTCTTCGGCGGCGCCCGTAACATTGAAGAAGGCGGTAGCCTCACGATCATCGCCACCTGCCTGGTTGATACCGGTAGCCGCATGGACGAGGTGATTTACGAAGAGTTCAAAGGCACCGGAAATATGGAACTGCATCTGGACCGCAGGTTAGCGGAGCGCCGTTACTTCCCGGCCATCGATATCGTGCGCAGCGGCACCCGGCGCGAAGAGCTGCTGTTCAGCGAAGAAACGCTGAAGCAGATCGTGCTGCTTCGGAGGATGATCAGCCTTATTTCCAACGACGGCGCCGTGAACGCCACGGAGCGGGTGTTGGAGCGGCTGGCAAAGTC
>Ga0208113_1000035_pt1 | contig 57098 bp, 53 predicted proteins | sample Knorr_S7_td_NADW_FD_185598 | JGI IMG/M metagenome (GOLD analysis project Ga0208113, IMG submission 185598) | Marine microbial communities from Southern Atlantic Ocean transect - Knorr_S7_td_NADW_ad_2505m_LV_A (SPAdes) (version 2) | ecosystem: Environmental > Aquatic > Marine > Oceanic | place...
GTCGTCTACACTGGCGTTCTCATCGAAATTCAAAGCGTTTGAGTAGGTACATCCAGGTTTCTCTTCGGGAGGCTGCAGGAACTCGCACGAGCCGTCGTCAACCGTGGCACCCTCGTCGAAGTTGGTGGCCCCCTCGTACGTGCACCCGGGGGTCTCCTCGAGCGGTTCGGGGTACTCGCAGGAGCCGTCGTCAGTTACGGCCGACTCGTTGAAATTGAGCGCATCCGGATAGGTGCATCCGGACGCGGTTTCGGTGTCATCCGGGGGCGAGGTGCAACCGGCCAGAGAACCGGAGAGAAGGAGCAGCACGACGAGATAGCTCAGGCGGCGCATGTCCAGCCGTTAGACGACGAACATAAAATACGATTCCACAACTTAGAGTGCTACTCCTAGTGGATTCAGACGTAGAAGTCGCTGGAACCTTCCGACTCTTCCGCGCCGATGGTTTCTTCGATGGAGCCGCTGACTTCCATGGTGGCCATCAGCTTCCTCGCAGTCTCCTCGGTGGAATCCAGATCGAGACTCAGGGGCAGGTCGAGTCCGACCTCGATCCACGATGCCAGCCGGTCTGCTGCGAGCACATCTGCACTGGCACCGAGTGTCTCGGCGACGAGCCCTATGGCGGGCACGCCATGGAGGGGAGAGAGCGCTAGAATAAGGCCGGCGACGCCTATCATACCGGCCTTGGGGTGCTCCCGGCTAACGGGGATGTCGTCGGCCTCCAGATCATCTCTGACCCCAGGGTCGGCGCAGATGACGTGGATGCCCTTGTCATCGGTTCCTGACGCGAGGCCGGCTAGGATCAGCAGTCGAGGTGTCTTAGACTCGGCCGCGAGAGCGAGGATGCTCTCTGCGACCTCGTGCTGACCGGCAGCAGTCATGGGCTGAAGCGGGCCGCCGATCGTAATCACGGTGCTGCCATCGGGCAGGAGGACGGAGTTGATGTTGATCCGAGGTGGCGTGACCAGGCCATTCTCATCCAGTGTGGAGTGGGGTGGGAAGTCAGGGTGCAGGACCCATCCGATGCTGCGAGAGGGGTGCTTCTCAACCAGCGAGTCGACAATCAGCTTACCGACGTTGCCGACCCCGGGTACCGCCTCAATCATCGCGGCGTGCTCGGGCAACCCATCCCCTACCAGCCAGCGTATCTTGGTGCGGTTCACTCCTCCTCGCCCCCGGTGTCCTCGCGCGGGGTAGGGAGCGACTCCAACCACTCCTTGCTGCCCACATCGAGCCTCTTCCTGCGCCTGGCTCCCTGCGGGTCTTCGGGCGAGTACTTCATCGGCGAGACGGCGACCATGGCAGCACCGCACTCCTTGCATCTGGCCCCTAGACCGTGCTCGCCACAGGAGGTGCAGCGCTGAAGCTTAGTGCGAACCATCCTATCCCCCAAGCCCGCTTCGGTTTGGAAGGGTCAATGAAGTCTGTGCCTCGAACTGCTCACTCAGACGCGTTCAGCGCTGATTGAGCCATCGACCGAGGACACGATGTCCGAGGCCGCCTTCTGCGCCGCCTCCCAGACAGACTCGGCCGCTGGGTAGTCCGGGGCGTGGATGTCCACTCGGTAGTGCGGAGCCCCGTCGTAGTGGCATGTCAGTGTGACGTCCTCGAGACCGATCGCGCAGGCCTCGGCCGCGAGCAGGGCCTCGCGAATCGCATAGACTCCCTCGGGCCCCCAGATCTGGATGTCGAACTCGCCGCGGATTTCTACGAACGGGGGGACGATGTTCTCGACGGCCAACTCGGTGACGACGCTTATCCAATCACCATTGAAGCCGACATCGGGCAGAGCACCCTCACTGATGGTGCACTCCTCGAGCGCGCCATACAGCGTACCGAATATCTCCTCCATCTCGTCGCATACAGCGGTCGCCTCCTCCTCGTCCCATCCGACTCTCTCGGCTACGACGCGCATGATCTGCCCTGCGCGCTCCTTGTTTTTCCAAGTCTGCAGGGTGTCTCTCCTGCGCTCATCGGAGACGGACTTGATGGAGAGCTCGACCCTCTGCCTGTTCTTCTTGATTTGGATTACCTTGGCCACGACCCGCTGACCCACTCTGAGATGGGATCTGATGTTCTTGACCCAGCCGGCAGCCACTTCCCCGATGAAGACAAAACCGGTGCGTTCGCCGTATCCGTCGAGGTTGAGGTAAGCTCCGTTCTCGCGGACGTCCCTGACTGTGCAGACGAGCAACTCCCCCTCCTCGGGCCAGTCGTCTTCGCCGTCCATGGTAACGTCCCCTTCACTTGAGGACGTCTTCAATCGTGCTTCCGGACAAATCCGCTTTGCCGCCGACCGGGCGAGCTAGGGTCGCACCGCAGATGGAGCAGGTGATCAAGGTCGACGCCCTGTCGAAGATGATGGCTTCGTGACCACAGTCACGGCAGTTCACTCGCAGGAACCTTCCACTCATCTCAATACCTCAATCACTTGTCGATTAGTTCGAACTTCCTAGCACGCTGGCCCGAGGGCGAGTGCGCTTTACCAGTCTCTGTGCACCGGTAGATGAGGTTGACACGCCTAGTCGGCTTCTCACCGGAGGGCTTCGGACGGGGGAAACCACGGTAACCCGCGGTGACCCGGCGGAAGCGGCGCTGACCCCACTTCAGTTCGCTAGCACGTCGCTTCTTGACGCGTTCTACGGTGTGCTCGGTGTGCTTGCCAGCAGCGGGGCTGTATCGCTTCACCGTGCGTGGCATCTTGACCATGGCTTCATCTCAGCGTCTTCGACACCGCGGCCACCGATGACCCGTTTATGAACTCTATCGAGCCTCCTGCGTAGCAGGAAGGCGAGGTCTCGGGGGCTTACTACGCAAATACGATGTAATGTCCAAGCACGCCGCAGGCCATGTCCCCTTGGGCTCTGCAGGTGTGGCTGGGTTTTGCGCTGTGCATCATCGGCATAGGTATGCACAGGACTGGCCCGGCATTCTCACGCCACCGCTTCGGCGCTCCAGTGGCCCTGCTTGGTCTCGCCCTGATGCTGGTCCATACGCATGAGCCTCCCGAGCCCGAGGCAGGGCTGGTCCTGAGCATGATCGATTCGCTCTGGGTGGCTCCAGCGGTCTTCGGCTTCGCTTTGGTCCTGATGGGGGCTCCGCTGTACTGGAAGGCTCGCCCGGCCACCCTGCTAGCGGGCTGGCTGCTAATCGCCGTCGCTTGGTACGTGGCCTACCCCTCCATAGCGGGAACCAGTTTGACTGATTTCCTGCCGGCCCTGACCGCACTTCCCGGAGCGGTGCTCGCACTCGCGGTCTTCGCGCTCTGCGTCAGGACCGCTGAGAGGATGGTCCCCCCAGAAGCTGAGACCGAACCGCTCACCGAGAAGGAGCAGCGCTACGTTGAGAGTGTGCTGAAACGGCACCTCGGAGGTGACAGCGATGAGTCTTGAGATGGAGCTGGCCATCACCGCCTTCTCCGGCGCCGCCGCCCTCACCTCTCTGTGTGTGTTGTTGGCGATGCTTGGCACAATCAACCCGTACCACCGTCCCGAGGTGCCCTCGCTGGGTGCCCTCGCTGTCATCTTCGTCGCGACCTATGTGGTCGCGACGACTCATGATGTCGAGTTCGGCCTGGATGCACTCAGGTTGACTCTGGTCGAGGGGGCGCTGGCGATTATCAGAATCCTTCCACTGGCCTTCGTGTTCCTGACGGTGATGCTGTTCAGAACCTCGCTCAGAAAACGCCCCGAAGACCCGTTGCTTGCTCTACTGGAGTCCGAATCCGGCTCTGTGTGACTCATTTCACTTGGGCAACTCTCATAACACCCGCGTCGGTCGCCGCGCTGTCCAGATAGGTGGTAGCGTTGTCTAAGGGAACTCCGAGTATGGGCAAGCGTCAGAAATCGACGCACATCCGCTGTCGCCGCTGCGGCAGGCACTCCTATCACAAGACCAAGGGCGTTTGCGCTCACTGCGGCTACGGCGCCACTGCCAGGATTCGCAAGTACAGGTGGAGCAAGCGCAACCGCTCGATGTCCGAGCGCAAGTGATTCTTGGAAAGTGCTAAGGCCCGCATCGCTAGGCCCGTACGGTATCCGATGTGCGGTATCATTGGAATCGTGGGGCATCCGCACTCGCAGGTCGTAGGCCGTATCTACGACGGCATGCTTGTCCTACAGCACCGCGGGCAGGATGCTGCTGGCATAGTGACCAGTGATTCCGACAACATCTCTCACCGCCGAGCCAACGGCCTCGTTCGCGACGTCTTCAGGTCGAAGCACATGTCCAAGCTTGAAGGCTCGATGGGGATAGGTCACGTACGCTACCCCACGGCCGGTTCGAACTCGGCGGCCGAGGCTCAGCCGTTCTATACCAACACCCCTTTCGGAGTCAGCATCGCTCACAACGGAAATCTGAACAACACCTCTGACATCATCAACGGGCTGCTGGAGTATGACCACAGGAGGATTAACACCAGTTCCGACTCCGAGGCCCTGCTGAACCTATTCGCCGCGGAGATACAGCGCTCGGTCAACGGACGACCGGGTGGGATGGAGGCCCTGGCCGAGGATGACATCTTCCGAGCTGTCGAGCGCACACACCTGCGGGCTGAGGGTAGTTACAGCGCGGTCACTCTGATCACTGGTTGGGGTCTGGTGGCGTTCCGCGACCCGAATGGTATCCGGCCTTTGTTCATGGGGGTCAACGATGTCGGCGGCTTCACGGAGCGTGTAATCGCCTCAGAGAGCGTCGTCTGCAAGGCGCTCGGCTTCGAGACGGACCGCGACGTGGCGCCCGGGGAGGCCGTTATCGTCCGTATGGACGGCTCGTTCTCGTCGAAGGTATGCCACTCCGAGCCAGTTCACACGCCGTGTATCTTCGAGTACGTCTACTTCGCTAGGCCAGATTCGGTTCTGGATGGGGTCTCTGTACACGGGGCCCGACTTAGGATGGGTGCTGCGCTGGCCAGAAGGATTCAGCGGGAGAATCCCGACCACGGCATAGAGGCGGTCGTACCGGTGCCAGACAGCGGCAGGATCGCCGCTATGGAACTGGCGATGGAACTGGGAGTGCCTTTCAGAGAGGGCTTCGTCAAGAACCGCTATATCGGCAGGACGTTCATCATGCCAGGGCAGTCCATGAGGAAGGACTCGGTAAAGAAGAAACTCAATGCCATCGAGGAAGAGTTCGCAGGCAAGGCAGTGCTGATAGTGGACGACAGCATCGTCCGTGGCAACACATCACGCAGGATCGTCGAGATGGCCAAGGAGGCTGGAGCTAGACGGGTCTTCTTCGCTTCCTCCGCTCCTCCCATCGTGCATCCTAACGTGTACGGCATCGACATGCCCGCGCGCAACGAGTACGTCGCCTACGATCGGACGATAGAAGAGATTCGCGAGGTCATCGGCGTCGATTGGCTGCTCTACCAGGAGCTGCCTGCTTTGGTCGAGGCATGCCTCGGCGCGGGCGACACCGACCTCGCCAGTTTCGACTGCTCTTGCTTCAACGGTGAGTACGTGACCGGAGGCATCACCGAGGAGTACCTAGCGAAGGTCGAGAGCATGCGCAACGACGCTGCGAAGAGAAAAGCATCTGTCTAGCACGCCGACGCGGCAGAATGAAGTTTGATTGAACTCTCAGGAGGCCATGAGGGGCACGATAGACGCGCTCGCCAGCATCGATCTCGACGAAGTCGCCCGCTGCGCCTGCGTTCTCTCTGATGGTGACTTCGCCATCGGGTGCGACTCCGGTGCCCTACATGTGTTCGGCTGCGATGGTGTCGTCATCGAATCTACTGACCTGGGCAGCAGGGTAGTTGGACTGGCACGTCTGGGCGACTTAGTAGTCGGGGCCTCTAACATGGGTGGTGTATCTGCATTCCACACCGAACCCCGCTGGTCTTACCCCGTAGAATCGGGCTGTGAGACGATGGCAACATCGGCCGGCCACGTGGTCGTGGCCGACGGCTCCGGCTGCCTGACGGTGCTTGCCACCGACGGCAGCGAGTCCGCCAAGTCGCATGTCGGTCATTCAACCGGACTCGCCAGCGCCGAGGATGGAACCTGCGCTGTCGCGCTTGAGGACGGCAGATTACTCATCCTCGGTCCAAAGCTCGAGGTGTTGCATGATTCACCGGCCGCAGAGGATGATGTCGAGACGATATCCTGCATGGCCTTCCGCTCTGACGGCGTTCTCGTAGTCGCTCGTAACTCTCTTGGCATGACGGTAGACGAACGGCCTGAGAACAGGCTGGAGTGCTGGCATTCCGAGCGCGGACTCATCAACTCCTCCGAGCTGCCCGCGAGAGCGACCACTCTGATGGCCACCGGCTCGGGCGTGGTGGTGGGATGCTTCGACGGTAGCCTGCTCATTCTGGACATCGGTGAGAGGCAGGAGCGGCTGATAGCGGAACTTGACTACCAGATCTCGGGGATCTGTGCATGGGGTGATGACCTGTTGGTCGCATCGTGGTTCGACGTCTTTCGGATTACCACAGGGGGCGAGGTCATCTGGCAGTTCGAGCACATCGGCGTGGTCGAGCACATCCTCGGTCTGGGTGAGCGAGTTGCTGTGCTGGGTGACGACAGGAAGGGGAGAACCCCTGCCCCCATGGTCATTCTCGACCCCGACACGCCTCCTCGCCATGATGACTTCCTCACTGCAGAAGAGCCGGCCGAACCGAGTTCGGACGAATTCTCGGGCTCTCTCTCCGAGGAGGAGGAGCAGATGGCCGATGAGAGGCCGGCCCTCCCCGAGCAGGCCAGAGGCATCCTCGACACCCTAGAGGAGGAGATTGAGATTAAGGTGGACGAGCAGGCCGTGGAAGTCGACCTGCTCGAGGACCTCTCAGCATCAGCCCGCGCGATTAACCTCCCTCCGGTTGCCGACGCCGGCGATGACCGCACCGTGGACGTCGACGAAGAGGGCAAGGCCACAGTGCTGCTGGATGGAGGTCGTTCGTACGACCCCGACGGCACCATCGAGGGATGGGCATGGGGGGATGGAAAGGGGACAGTCATCGGAGACACGCCGCAGGTTCGTGTCCGGATAGCCAGCGGGGTGCACGTCTTCCACCTGACTGTCACCGACGACAGAGGGGCATCGACGAAGTCAACGATAACGGTGCAAGCCCGATAATCACAGTTTGCCTAGCTCGTCTTTGAGGGCAGGGAGGGCTTCCTCCCAAGTGGCGACTATCCCGTAGTCAGCCACGCCGAAGATCGGTGCATCCGGGTCCTTGTTGATGGCCACGATGTACTTGCTTGTCCTCATTCCAGCCAGATGCTGGATGGCGCCGCTGATACCGACCGCGATGTAGAGGCTGGGGGTGACCGTCTTACCGGTCTGACCGACCTGCATGCTGTGGGGTATCTCGTCCCAGGTGTCCACAGCGGCTCTGCTCGCTCCGACCGCAGCCCCGATCATGTCTGCGACCTCGTAGAGGTGCGAGAAGTTGGCCGGATCGCCCATGCCCCTCCCGCCGGAGATGATGATGTCGGCCTCGGCCACATCCAACCTCTCGCTAGCCTTGGCGATGGCCTCCTTGACTGCGACGGCGACGTCAGCGCTCTGGTTGACCGTGCTGACATCCGCGTTACCCCCGCCTCCAGCTGCATCGAAGGCATTGGCTCGCAGTGTGATCGCGCAAGGCCACTGGACTGTCGAGGTTTCGATTGCCTTGCCTGAGTATATCGGTCGTGTGACCGAGATTCCAGAAGCTATCCCTAGGGCCGTTGCGTCCTGCACAATCGGGATTCCGCGCATCGCTGCCATCGTCGCCGCTATCTCGCGCCCGGAGGCCGTAGCAGCCGCCATGATGACATCACCGCGCGCCACCGAGTTCAGAGCCTCTGCCCAAGCCCCGCCATCGAATGAGCCGAAGCAGTCGCCCTCGACTGAGATTACCTTGGTCACCCCGGCGATGGAAGCCGCCTCGGTAACACCCACGCCTCCGGCGCACAGCACTGTCGAAATCCCTCCGATGGAAGACGCAGCACCCACCAGTTGTGCGGTGACGGGGTGCAGCCCGCCCCCGGAAGCCTCCGCTATCACTGTGACATCCATTCTCTCACCTCAGATTACATTCGCCTCGTCGCGCAGTTTGCCGACTACGGTCGCGACAGACTCAGCCCCCTCAAACTTCTGCCCAGGGGGCTTTTCTGGGGGAGGCGAGTGTGTATCAATGGAAACGGAGGAGCTGCCCGTGTCGACACCGAGGTCGGCGGGGGTCATCGTCTCGATGATCTTCTTCTTGGCCATCATGATGCCTCGTACGTTAGGCCGGCGCAGTTCGGTGGTGCCCTTGTCGAAGGCGAAGACGCACGGGCTGGATACAGCGACCCTCTCGTTGCCGCCAGCACTGGCGCGTATCGCGGTGAAGGAGTCGCCGTCCGCTGCGACTTCGGAGACCATAGTGACACAGGATGCGTCCAGCAGATGGGCGACGCCGGGGCCGGTTGAACCGGCGTTGGTGTCTGCTGCCTGCTTGCCGCAGAACACGACATCGGCACCGATGTGCTTGACGGCCGCGGCCAGTATCGCCTGCACCTGCGTGGTGTCGAGAGCGCCGAGGTCGTCCACGAGGATGTGGACCAGTGCATCGGCCCCGACGGCTGCCGCGTCTGTGAGCATCTTCGCAGCGCGTGCCGGACCGCAGGTCACTGCAATCAGGTCACCACCACCAGCCTCCTTGATCTGGAGGGCAGATTCCAGGGCGTATTCGTCATACGGGCTGAACGACCACTTGCTGACAGCAGCCTCATCGACTCTGCCGCCCGAGACGGTAATCTTGGCAGTGGTGTCTGGAACCTGCTTGAGTAGTACTGCGATCCCCATGAAAGCACCGGCGCTCCGGCGACCGAAGACCCATCTAAGAAGATTGGGAAGACAAAATAGGCTCTATAGAGCCCAATCGAGACTCAAGGCTCTCGCGTGAAGGCCTGAATCCCGGTGATGTGGCGTCCGATGATGAGATTGTGGATGTCGTGAGTGCCCTCGTATGTCTTGACCGACTCCAAGTTCGCCATGTGCCGCATTATCGGGTACTCGTCGAGTATCCCATTGGCCCCGTGGATATCGCGCGCCATTCTAGCGATCTCCAATGCCATGTCGACGTTGTTCATCTTGGCCAAGGAGATCTGCTCTGGCGTCCAGGTCCCGTCATCCTTCTTCTTGCCGAGATGGAATGCGAGAAGCTGGCCCTTGGTTATCTCCCGCAGCATCCAAGAGAGCTTGTTTTGTACCAATTGGTAGGACGCTATCGGGTGGTCGAACTGGATTCGGCTGAGTGCGTACTCCCTGGCCGAGTTGAAGCAGGACTGGGCCGCGCCCACTGCTCCCCAAGAGATTCCATAGCGTGCGTTGTTGAGGCAGCTGAACGGCCCCTTCAGGCCCTCCACGCCGGGCAGGATCCTGTCCTTTGGTATCCTGCAGTCTTGGAAGACCAGCTCGCTGGTCACGCTGGCCTTGAGGGAGTGCTTCCCCGTCATCTCGGGGGCGGTGAAGCCAGGGTCTTCCTTCTCGACGATGAAACCGCGGATGACACCGTCGAGCTTCGCCCAGACGATGGCCAGATCGGCTATGGTGCCGTTGGTGATCCACATCTTGGCGCCGTTGAGCAGGTAGTGGTCCCCCTTGTCCTCGGCTCGAGTGATCATGTCGCCGGGATTGGAGCCGTAGTCTGGCTCCGTGAGGCCGAAGCAGCCGACCCATTCGCCAGCGTGCATCTTGGGCAGGTAGTGGTTCTTCTGCTCCTCGCTGCCGAAGTCCCATATCGGGTACATAGCGAGCGAGCCCTGCACGCTGGCGAACGAGCGCACGCCGCTGTCGCCTCGCTCGAGCTCTTGGCAGATCAAGCCGTATGCGATGTATGAAAGTCCGGGGCAGCCGTAGCCTTCGAGAGGGGCTCCTAGCACACCCATCTCACCCAGATCGACGCGCCACTGGTCGGGGAATACCTCGTCTCTGCAGGCCTTCTCGATGTTGGGTATGACGTTCTCGTCTACCCAGTCCCGTACGGCGTCGCGGATCATCCGCTCCTCGTCGGTCAGCAGCGAATCGACATCGTAGAAGTCCAATGCCTCGTACGCCATCTCTCTCAATCGGTCCCGACAGTGTGGCCCACATGAACGTTGCTTCGCGGCCCGGGGGGCCGGATTTCTCTAGCCCCTCTTCTTCCTGCGAGCCGCCCTGCGAGCCTCGCGCTTCTCCTCGGCGGTACCGAATCGAAGGGTAAACCACTGCCGGAGGCCCGGAAACAGGCCAAACGCGAGGCTGAGTATCACTAGGAGGGTGGCGAGTGGAATAGCAATCAGGATCCAAGCGCCGAGGATTCCTCCGACCGAGTTCGAAGGCGGCGGATGGTACTGCACCAGCGTACCCCTATCGGTGAGGATCCAGCCGCTGTCCCTGTCCGTGCTCCATGATGCCACTATCCTCTCCCCCGCGATCGATGCGTCGAAGTCGACGGCATCGGAATACTCCAGCCATGGGAACGCCGCGCTCAGGCTGAGATCGTGCTCTATCAGACTGAAGGGGGTCTCGATGATGAGCGAGCGATCTCCGTGCTGGTGCGACAGCCCCGTGAAGCGACCCTCGACACCGCTGAGTTGAATGATTTCCACCCCCGAGGTCGAGGGCTGCTCACCATCAAGGGAGATCGTGGCGATGTTACGGTCGCTCGAGACTGCTACGCACTCATCACGCTCCCCTGTCGGACACTGGACATCAGACCACGGGTAATACGTCCCGCCTATCCAATACAGAGAGTGATCCCGGTCGATGACTCCGATACCATCTAAGACGCTAGACACCACGCAGAGCACCAGCGAGGGATGGCAGTCGATGCCTGAGATGTCACTGGCCCCCCGTCCCAGAATCGGATGCACCTCCGCACCTCCGTCTTCAGCCGCCCTCATTCTCCAGAGCCAGCCGTCCTCTCCCCCGACATAAGCCCAGGAGCCTCCGGTGTTCCATGCGACCGCAGTCAACTTCGTCTGGCCAAACTCAATCTGGCCGCCAGCGTTGGTGATCGAATGGTCCCCCCTGGCGTACCTGAGTACCTGCCCTTCATTGCCGACGATGAATGCCGTCTGACCTCCCGGGTGAAAGTCACCATCGTTCAAATCCACCTCGTTGTTCCAGAGCAGTTCTATCCGAGTCTCTGGATCCGTAGTGCTGACGAGTTCCAGATACGCATCCGCACCGAATACTATGGCCCATTCGCCGACAGGGTCGAGCGCCGCCCCATTCAATCCCAGATCCTCCTCCGACAGGCTGACTACGTCATACATGTTCACGGCCGAACCGGCGCTCGCTGCCGGGGCCGCCATCAGCAAGACGCAGGCCACAGCCAATGCACTGGCGACCCTTCGTCGCATGCTCGCCCGACAGGTGATGCCGATTTAGCCCGTTCGACACACACCCCGACGCAGTCTGGCTCGCAACAGCATTCAAGAAGGTCCCAGCCAGCGCCCGGACATGGAGAGATTCGATGTCAAGCGAGGACTGGTAAAGCAGGTCACTGCAGATGGCGGACTGGCCGCTCTGGCACGCAGGCACTTCGATAATGTCGAGGGCACAGGGGGGAACTCGTTCAGTGCCTCTCATGGCATTATGACCTCAATAACGGCAAGCTACAACGAGCAGGGCGCGCTGGTGGCAGAGGTGACCAACGTGCCCCCGAATTTCGACGATCCGGAAGCGATGAAGGCAGCCATGGATGCCCGTGGGAGGTGGACGACCTTTCTCGACGACGCCACCGGCTACGACTCCAAGCAGAGGGGCAACAAGGCCAAGGAATGGGCCAAGAAGGCGAGCAAGGCCAAGTCAGCGATATCCGGGGCGCGACATTTCATGAGAATGTCCGAAAACCTGTCCGAAGAGGTGCGGGAGCAGGCAGAGTCTATGATTGAGGAAATCGAGGCCGCGCTGGAACAAGGTGACAATACCAGAGCTGCAGGACGCGCGGGAAAACTGTCGAAATCACTCCAATGAGGTGAAGCATGAGCCAAGACGACCCCCTCTCGTCGCTCGACGAGGAGGGTCGCGCATGCATTGAGAGGATGTTCTCAGGGTGCGCCGAGGTCGTAGGCGTGGAACATGTGGCTTCCGTGATAGCAGGAGGCCCTACGCACTCGGGTGACGGCCAGCTTGTCGCCTACATCGGTATCGAGCCGAGCGGCAAGGCGCATCTAGCATACATTCTCCTTGCCGACACCATTCGAAACATGCTTGATGAAGGCGTCAATGTCATCATCCTACTCGCAGACTGGCACGCATGGATCAACGACAAGTTCGACAGCGACATGGACAAGATCACGCTCGCGGGCGAGTACATGACAGAGGTCTTCCGAGCCCTGCTCGGCAATCTGGAAGAGGGGGAAGGATCGGGCCAGTTGAGGTTCCTCAGTGCATCCGAGTTGATGGACTCCGGCAAGTACTGGGAGAGAGTCCTGCGCTGCTCGAAGAACATGAGCCTCTCTAGGGTGCGCAGGACGTTCAGCATCATGGGCCGCGACGAGGACTCCTCTGACCACGATCTCGCCGCCTTCTACTACCCGGCCCTGCAGGCCGCCGACATCTTCGAGCTCGGAGTCGACATCGCATTCGGGGGCATGGATCAGCGCAAGGCGCACATGTACATGCGCGACGTCGCCGACAGGTATGGCTGGACCAAGGCCACCTGCATTCACACCCCTATGATCTCGGGGCTCAAAGGTCCTGGCGGCAGGATGGACTCCTTCGACCACAAGATGTCGAAGTCCGACCCCGGCGATGCCATCCTCCTGGATGATTCACCCGATACGGTGCGCGCGAAGATTGGCAAGGCATTCCTTGAGGTGGGCAGCGCCGACTCACCGGTGTTCGAGATAGCCCAGCACATTGTACTCCCGAACAGCGGCTCGATCCAAGTCATTCCAAAGCCTGAGTACGGCGAGCCTTCGACTTGGGTTGATTTGCAGTCTTTCATCGAAGCTGTCGCAAATGGGACAGTACATCCTCTCGATGCGAAAATGGCCGTAGCAGAAGGCCTCGTAGAGGCCTTGGCCCCGATTTCGGAACATTTCGCCGACAAATCTGAATTACTCAGTGCAATGAACCGGCTAACCGGCTCTCAGTAAATCGTTTTGGATTGTTTTTTCCATTGGATATGCAGGGCGAGGCCTCATAACCTGTACTCTACCGGGCGGGACCAAAGGTGGGCGTATGGTTTCAGTAGGCATCGACGACATCGCGATTCACTTTCCCCGGCTGTACTTCGGCATGGAGGACTTCGCCAAACTGCGAGGTGCCGATTTTGGTAAATTGAACCGGGGCCTCGGACTCGCCGCCATGGCGATTCCGGACGTCCACGAGGACACCGCCACGATGGGGGCCAACGCTGTTCGCAGACTCATCGACCGCAACGGCATGGACCCGTCCACAATTGGGAGAATCTACCTCGGTACCGAGTCGGCCCTCGACGGTTCAAAGCCCACAGCCACCTACATCATGGATATGCTCGAGCAGCGATACGCCCCGACCCACGGCAAGGACTGCTTCCGAAACTGCGACGTAGTCGACCTGACATTCGCTTGCATCGGCGCTGTCGATGCCATGCACAACACACTCGACTGGGTCGCCAATGGCGGCGAGGACAAGGCTCGGCTCGGAATCGTCGTCTTCGCTGACAACGCCAAGTACGACATGGGCTCCTCCGGTGAGTACACGCAAGGCGCTGGTGGCGGCGCCATCTTGATTCGCCACAACCCACGACTGCTGGAGATACCCGATATCTGGGGCATCTCGACGATGCCTGTGCACGACTTCTTCAAGCCTCGGCGTGAGGTTGATACCAGGACAATCGTCGAGAATGTGCTCGACCTCGCCAGAGAGAGCGGCGAGAAGGTCAGGGAGGGACTGGCTGAACGTATCCTCAAGCATCTGCCTAGATCCTCGAAGAAGGACGATGTGATGTTCGAGAACCCGACGCTCCAGATACACAAGGACACCCCTGTTTTCGACGGCCAGTACTCGAACCGCTGCTACTCAGAGTCGGTCAAGCAGGCTTTCATCAACTTCCGTTTCAAGGCTATCCGCGAAGGCAGGTACGACCCGGAGTCCGATGAGATACTCACTGAACAGTGGAGCCGAATCATCGTCCACCTACCTTACGCCTTTCAGGGCAAGAGGATGTTTCCCGACGTCTTCCGCCACGACCGCAGGCACCTGCCGATGTGGAAAGGAATCATATCGAAGATTGGCCCCGAGCCGTTTCCGGAGGACTTCCCAGACACTCCCGAGGGGCTCGAGGAGTTTGAGAAGGCAAACGATTCATACCGCCGACTGATATCCAAGACTGTCGAGTTCAAGCAGTTCGTCGACGAGCGCATCGAGAAGACCACAAGGGCTTCCAGCCTCATCGGGAACCAATACACCGGCTCCATCTTCCTCGCACTGATGTCTTCGATGGAGTCCGATTACATCGAGAACGTGGACATGACCGGCGAGAAGCTTGGATTGTGTGGATACGGTTCAGGCGCCAAGGCGAAGGTCTTCGAGGGCGAGGTACAGCCGCAGTGGCGCGAGATCGCCTCGCGATTCCACCTCTTCGAACGCCTCTCATCCCGCCATCCGATTAACAAGACGGTTTACGAGGCGCTACACCGCGGCTCTCGCAAGCGCTCTGTCGTCAAGCCCAGCGACGAGTTCGCCCTCGTCGCTATCGGCGGCGAGGGGCAACTCGAGGGACAGCGCAAGTACCGCTGGGTCGAGTAATGCCTCAACTCGAGAGTATGTCTGCCAACTCATCGAGGAACCTATCGACCTCGTCCATCGTGTTGTAGTGCAGCACGCCTACGCGCAGCACGCCCTCTGGCTCGAGGCCGAGAGCCTCGGTGAGCTCAAGAGCGTAGAAGTTCCCCTCCCAGACGAAGATACCGCGTTCCGCCAGTGCATCAGCAATCCGTTTTGGACTCATCGAGTCATGGGTGAAGGAGACCGTGGGCGCCCTTTCGGTCTTGCGCTCAGAGTCGGTGATGCCCCAAATCCTGACCCCATCGAGGGCTTGCAGTCCGTCGATCATCCTCCAACACAGTGACTGCTCGTACTCTTCGATAGCTTCGAAGGCGCATCCTAGTGCCTCCCTCCGACTCAAGTCGCCATCAGAAACGCAGCGCCCTATCCAGGCGATGTGCTCGATAGCCGCGATGGTGCCGGCCATCGCTTCGTGACTCTGAGTCCCGGTCATCCATCGGAATGGGATCTCCTCGGTGGTGACCCGGAGTTTGGCCACCGGTAACTCGGCGAGCCTTTTCGAGCGACCCCACAAGACCCCTTGATGGGTCCCGAAGAACTTGTACGAGGAGCAGGCGAGGTAATCGCAGCCCATCGCCTCAACGTTGATGAGACAGTGAGGCGCGTAGTGCACCGCATCTACGAAGACCTCAGCACCGACGGCATGGGCCTTTTCGGCGATTCCGGATACGTCGTTGATGGTGCCGGATAGGTTCGAGGCAGCACCGACGGCGACCAGGACAGTGTTCTCGTTGATCGAGTCCTCGAGAGAAGATCGATTGTGGGTACAGCCATCGGGGTCGATGTCGACTCGACGAAGGGTAGCGCCCGACCACTCCGCAGCCAGCATCCACGGGTGCACGTTTGAATCGTGGTCGAGTCGCGTGACCACGACTTCGTCGCCCGGATTCCAGGTCCTGCTCAGGGCGCTCGCCAGCTGAATGGTGAGGCTGGTCATGTTCTGGCCGAACACTATCTCTCTGTGATTCTCACAGCCGACGAAGTCGGCGCAGGCCCGCAATGCGTCATCTATCAGGCGATCCGTTTCCACGGAGGTCGCGAACGACATGCCGACGTTGGCGTTCTGGTGCAACAGATAGTGCCTCACGGCATCACCGACCGAATCAGGGGACTGACTACCCCCCGGTCCGTCGAAGAAGATGGCTTGACGACCGTCGACCATGCGTTGCAGACCCGGAAACTTGGAGCGCACCTCGTCGATCGGGAAAGCGGCCATGAAACACCTCATTCTGGCGCTATTGAACGGTTGATGACGATCCTCTGCACTTCTTGGGTTCCTTCGTAGATTTGGGTGATCTTGGCGTCTCTGAAGAAGCGCTCGACCGGGAAGTCCGTGGTGTAGCCGTAACCGCCGAGAACCTGCACCGCCCTCTCCGAGACCCACATAGCCGTATCCCCGGCGAACAGCTTGGCCATGCTCGCCTCCTTGGTGTGCCTCGGAGATCCGTCCTCATAGTGCCTCTGCTTAGCCCAGGCGGCCTTGTAGACCATCAACCTAGCCGCTTCGGTACGGGTGGCCATGTCGGCGAGGTAGTTGCCGATACTCTGGTGGTGGGCGATGGGCTTGCCGAAGGCGATTCTTTCGTGAGCGTAGTTCAGTGCCGCCTCGTAGGCGCCCTGAGCGATGCCCAGTGCCTGTGCGGCGATCCCTATTCTGGAATTGTCGAGGGCGTTCATGGCGATGGGAAAGCCATCGCCGGATCCATTCAGGACATTCCCAACAGGCACCTTGCAGTTTTCCAGCAGCAGAGAGCAGGTGTCGCTAGAGCGGATTCCGAGTTTGTCCTCCTTTTTGCCGACAGAGAAGCCCTCGAACGACTTCTCGACGATGAAAGCGGTTGTTCCACCGTGCTTCTTCTCGCCGTAGTCGGGATGGTCGACGTCCTTGGCGAAAAGCACGTAGATGTCGGCATTCTCTCCGTTCGTCACCCACATCTTCTCTCCGTTGAGCATGTAGTGACTCCCATCTTCACTCAGCTTGGCCCTGCAACTCAGAGCCGCCGCATCAGTCCCGGCGCCGGCCTCGGAAAGCGAGTAGGCGCCGATATCGCTTCCAGCAAGGCGCGAAAGGTACTCCTTCTTCTGCTGCTCGTTACCGTGCAGTGCGATGGTTTTGGAGCACAGTCCGACATGGACGCAGAACATCACTGAGAATGATGGATCGACCCTTGCGAGCTCCTCGACGATGATGGCTTCGGAGATGTCGTCGACGGGGCTGCCGCCGTAGTTCTCGGAGATTGTGATTCCCTGCAGTCCGGAATCGCAGAACGCGCGCCATTCGTCCAAAGGAGCTGCTTGCGCCTTGTCCCTCTCGAGGCATGTGGGCGCCAGAACCTCTTCGGCGAAGTCGCGTACCATAGCGCGAATCATGCTCTGTTCTTCGGTCTCGCTGAAGTCCATCGCTCTCCCCGCTCAACCGAGGCGGGTATTGTTGTTAACCCCTATTGGTCGCTCTTTCTGAGTGCATGGGGAATCGAATAGTTCAAATTGGTTATCCGAGCGCGCGGATTGGAATCATTATGGCAGCCGGGGATTTTTTCGAATTTAGCATCGCGCATGATCGCAAGTACACACTGGAGCATCTATGGCTTCAGGTGCTCGACGACAAGGCCGAGACCGTCAAGATAGGAATCAGTGAGTTCCTACGCGCGGAGTACGGCGACATCGTACGCGTGGTGCTAACTCGTCCGGAGGATGATAGCGAGTTCAAGCTCGAATCGGATGAAGAGGACGGTGACGACGACTTCCCTGGAATAATGGGCAGTGGTGACGAATTAGGAGTGGAAGACCTGCTGATTACAGTCCTAGTCAACTACGAGGGGGATATGGAGACGATTCTGATCAACTCCCCAGTCCCATGCAAGATCCTTGAACTGAACGGCGAAGTCGAGGATAATCCCGATCTTGTCAATGACGATGCCTACGGCGATGGTTGGTGCATGATAGTCAAGCCACACGATTTCGACGAGGACCAGTTCCTCGATGAGAAAGAGTACATCGAAATGCTCAATGAGCTTCCCTAGGGCCAAGACAGGGCCGGCCACTCCTCGTGGTCCGAATCGTTCCAGTCTAGTTCCCTAAGCAGGGAGAGCACCTCATCGCTAGACGATAGGTCGCGCTCGACCTGCACCCGGTGCAACCAGCCCTTGAGTCGCCCCATTCGAGGACCCGGCTCGAGCCCGGTCGCATCCACCAGCATATTTCCGTCGACCAGTGGTCTGTTTCCGGCCCTGAGGGCGTCCAGCGAGGATAATGCACTTCTGAATTCCCCGACATCGCGCCCCAGTCCCTCGGAATAGGGCATGAAGAACTCCTGCCAAGCCTCCGGGAGAGCCGCCTTGAAACGCCTCAAACTTCCGATTTCGGCCAATAGAGAGGCGCTTGCCGCATCATGCAGGAAGGAGATTGCCCTCAATGGCTCCTTTGCTATGACCAATGCCTCTCGCAGTTTCCCCGCTAGCGCATCGCCGTCATCGTCCTCAGCACTGCACAGCATTGCGAGATTGACCACGAAGTCACTGCCGAATGCCGGCTCGGTGGTAGTGCGGATTCCAGACAGGATCCGTTCCAGGGCCCCGCTCTCGCTCATCACCGCTATGATCTCGCCCACGTTGCCACCAGTGAGTATATGCTGCATCTCCACCCCGATCCTCTCTCGTGAGACTCTCTCTAGCATCTCGCTGCATTCCATCACAGCAGCTCTGAGTTCGGGTTCCATCTGACGCATCCCACTATCTGAGTCGAGGAATCGGAACGCGCGCATGATGCGTAAACCGTCCTCCCCCAGCCTCTCTCTGGCATCTCCAACGGAGCGCAGAACCCCAGCCCTGAGGTCAGCAACTCCGTCGTGAGGGTCTATTCGATTGCCATCGGCACCGATTGCCATCGCGTTGATGGTGAAGTCACGGCGAGCCAGGTCATCCTCGATGCTGCTTCCAAAAACGACCTCGTCTGGCCTCCTGCCATCGCCGTAGGTGCCTTCGCTGCGCAGGGTTGTGACCTCCCAACTTGGCTCACCGACAACACCCTCATCCAGCCTCACTACAACGGTCCCGTACTTCTCTCCAACCATCAGCGAGCGAGGGAAGAGTTCCTTGACCTCGGCGGGGAGCAGACTGGTGGCGATATCGATGGGCTTATCATCGGTGTCAGGACGACCAATTATCGAGTCCCTGACCCAGCCCCCTACGATCCAAGCCTCACCGGCGGAGCGCAGTCTGGCGAGGACCTGCGTATCGGCTTCGCTGAGGTACTCCAACGCGCGCTCCATGGTGCGCCGACGGACTATCTGCCATGATTACTTCGGGCGTTAGACATATTGGCTAATGGCCCGTCGGACCGCTGTGAAGGTAGAACTAGTGCCTATCGAGGTCCTCCGTCCGCACGAGCAGGTCGTGTCGGACAAAGTGGACCAGCTGGAGAGAATGACCCTCCGTTGGAAAGCTTACACCAAGCCCCTCTTGATTGACCGGAAGACGGGCACCATCCTAGATGGACACCATCGCACCGAGGTGGCCAGACGACTGAAACTGAAGTGCCTGCCTTGCGTATCTGTCGACTATCTCGATGACGACGGCATCATCCTCCATATTTGGCCCAAGAGCGGCAGGGATTCCTTGGACAAGTCGGAAGTCATCGAAGCCGCATTATCCGGCGAACTTTTCCCCCCCAAGACCTCAAGGCACCTGCTCTCTGACCACCTGCCGCCGATATCCGTACCTCTGTCCCGGCTAGTGGAGCCGGCAACTGGAGATGCCGAGGGGAACTAGCCGCTCCATCTCAGATGAGAGTCAGGGAACGAGATCCTCATGCCCACCCGACATTCCAGGCTCCTCATCGCCCGGAGAGCCCGGATTGGCCAATTCGACCGACATGTAATCTCCGAACAGTGGCCACAGGGGACCGAGCCATTCCATCTCCATCAGTAGCAACTCCATCACAGGGTGCTCGAGAATCTCGTCCTCGGTCGAATCCTCATCGAGCGTAGGCAGGTCGGCGGGGAGCTCTCTGAGGGAGATGATTAGCCCTTCGAGGCGAGTTAGCGTATCATCTTCGATCTCTATGACCTCGGACATCAGACCCAACAGATCCTCAAGGTGGTCTGCTAGTGAGTGCGGGTCCAGTGGAGACCGTTCCGACTCGTTGAGGTCCATCGGCCCGAACACCACACCGCCTAGGTCCGTGTCAATCCACTCGTCACCCTGCTTCTCGCGCTTGAGCAGCCTCTGGTGCACCGGCCCGCCGAAAGGACCGAGTACGAAACCACCATCCTCGACCAGCGCTTCGATCTCGGGCGGTAGTATTCGTACAGACCCAGTGACAAGTACCCTGTCTACGCGCCTGCTCAGACCATTCCACCCTTCTAGTGCCTCAGGCGGGAGTACGGTCAGGAAACCCATTGAGTCAAACATTTCCAGCCTCTCGCTGGTATGCAATAAGACCTCATCGTGCGGCTCGATGATGGTCACGACGCCGTCTGGACCGAGCATGCAGTCCAGCAGGGCAGCGAGGTAACCTCCCTTGGAGCCAAGCAGCAGGACATGCTGAGCCTCCCTAATTTCCAAGTGGTGTAACAGCGTTGCCACCATATGAGGGGCAGAGATAGTCTTGGCGGCACCTCCCTCAGTGATCAGGAACGGGACCGGTCTGTCTCCAAGGAATGGCTCCAGACTGTGATCGGTGAAGCAACTCGGGTCCACAGAGCTCATCGCCTCCTCGATGCTATCGTCGAGAGGGACGCCAGCGGCCCTCAGCCGCTCAATCAACTCCGAAATCCCCTCCATCCGTTCTCCTCCGTGCCGGTGGTTCGGCCGCAGAGGATTTGAACACAACGCTTCTGCGCTCTCCTAGGGTCCGTGGTCTAGGGGTTATGACGTCGCTCTTACAAAGCGAAGATCGCAGGTTCAATTCCTGCCGGACCCACCAAATCGCAATCTCCGGCTCAAACGAACAATTCGCCGCACTTCGCCCCGATTGGCAGCAATATAGCAACTGAAACTCTCAAGAGTGTCGGCTATGGCCGGAGAACGTGGTCGAAGAGACTGCGGGACTGGCTTCCCGAGTGACCCGGCGCCTGCGCAAGCGAGAGTGGACCATATCAACCGCCGAGTCATGCACTGGTGGGTTGCTAGCTTCATTGATAACCGACATTTCAGGGGCCTCTGAGTGGTTCAAGCAGGGCTGGGTAGTGTACTCCAATGAGTCCAAGATGCGCGAGCTCGGGGTCGAGAAGGCCGCCTTCGATGAGGGTGAGGCCGGGGCAGTCTCTCACGAGGTCGCGGTTCAGATGGCCAGAGGCGCTCGGTACCAGTCGGACTCCGATGTGGCCATCTCAATAACTGGAATAGCCGGCCCCGGCGGGGCCACAGCCGAGAAGGAGGTCGGGAGGGTCCACGTGGCGGTGGTGACCGGTGATTACTTCCTAGTCAGGAGGATGGATTTCGGAGAAAACGACCGTCTCGACAACAAGCGTTCCTTCGCAGCTTTCGCCCTGCGACTCGCCCTCGAGGCCCTCGACAGGGTCGTCGAGGTCGAGGAGAGGGCCTCTAAAGCCACAATCAACGAAGAGGAACCGTCTTCGATCGACACCTCTGAGTTCGATCCCTCTGACGAGGAGTGGGAGGGCAGCATGAGCTGGAAGGGCTCGAAGAAGACGGTCGCAGAGGAGATTTCCAAGGTCGACCTCGCTTCTCTCACAGACTGGGACGAGTGAACGGTGCCTGCGGCACCGATAGCAGATTTCAGGCGATATCATCATGAGCGTCCCTAAAACTGCTCCAGCGGATGACCGGTCAGGATTGGGCAGAACGGCAGCGAGTACTCGCCGCCGCTGGACTGCTGGTGATAGGGAGGGCCGCACAGGAGAAGGTCCAGAGTCTGCCGGACCTAGCTCCGCTGATTGAGGCGGCTCAGAGTTCCAATGTCGTGATGCTCAGTGAGAGGGTGATTGACGAGATATTGACTCTGGTGCCAACCGAGAGGACCATCGAGGCTCCGCCAGCAGCCCCCAGGACCGCGCAGGCTACCTTAGCCGACCCGGAGAGCCACTCTCCTATCGGCCGCACATTGGCTCCTGTCGTGTCCACTGAACCCACCCCTGCTCCTCGCCGTCATGGGCTCTCGCACTACAGCCTCGATGACTTTCCGATGGAGGCCAGGGACGTTGATTCCGAAATCGAGATTCACTTCGACATTACCGGCCGCTCTACAACAGAGGGCAAGATGTTCGACATGCAGTCCTTCTTCTCGGACCGCTTGCGGCAGATCCGCCAGATGATGATTGTAGGCCGCTCCTTGCCACGTCGACCCATCAGTAACTCCGAGGCTTGGCGCAACAGGCAGCGCTACTCCAGCACCGATTATGAGGTCACTCTGGTTGGGCTGGTGAGCGAGACAAGGTGGGCCAGGTCGGGCAACTTCAACTTCGTGATCGAAGATGAGACGATGCAGATCCGATGCTCACTGAAGCCGCCATCAGGGGCCTCAAACTTCCATCCCGCCTTGGACGGACTGATGAACGACGACGTGGTCGGAGTCAGCGGGCATTTTCTGATAGGGGAGAGAAATCCTTTATTCCTAGCCAATGACATACACATGCCGCCTCTGGGCCGACACTCCAAGGCCACTGCCAGTGAGGACGAGGCGGTCTCGGCCGCCTTCCTGTCCGATGTCCACGTCGGCAGCAAGACATTCCTAGCCCCGCAATGGGAGAAGATGATCGAGTGGTTCAGGACCGACCCACTGGCTCGGACTGTGAAGTACTTCGTGCTGAGCGGAGATGGAGTCGACGGGGTGGGGATATACCCAGGTCAGCAACGCCATCTGGCCATCACTGACCTGTTCAACCAGTATGGGGAGTTGGCTAGGCTGCTCGAGGGTCTGCCCGACTGGGTCGACTTGATGATACTGCCTGGCAACCACGATGCGGTCCGTCCGGCGGAGCCGCAACCGGCATTGGATCCCGAGATCCAGCAGGACTACTCCGACGCCGTGTTCGTCGGCAACCCCTGCGACTTCAGCCTCCACGGAGTTCGCATTCTGTCTTATCACGGTAAGAGCATAGACGACTTCGTCGCAGGTCTGCGATCGGTCACCTACTCAACTCCCGAGCTGGCGATGAAGGCGATGCTGGAGCGCAGGCACCTTGCACCATCGTGGGGGGGCAAGACTCCACTATCCCCAGAGCCCGAGGACCGGATGGTCATCTCGACCGTGCCCGACATATTCGTCACCGGCCACGTACACGGCCACTACGCTGGCAATTACAAGGGCACGACGATGATACACAGTTCCACCTGGCAGGATCAGACAGACTATCAGCGCATGCTGGGATTCCAGCCCAAGCCCTGCATCCTGACGGTAGTCAACCTGCACACACACGCGACGGCTTCAATCCCCTTCGCCTGAGTCTGGAAACTCTTCGCCGTCGAAGATATGCGGCCACAGTGCTCGCAGGTCCTTTTCTAGGACGACGGGGACCCCCGCTGCCTCAAACGCGTCGACCGCCCTCTGTCTGGCAGGATTGAAACCGATGAATCCAGAGCCGGGAATCATCATCGAGAGGTCAGTGCTCGAATCGCCCACCGAGACGATGCTTTCAGGCTCCAGTCCCTTGATTCTAGCGAGCTTCTCGACCATCAGCCCCTTCTCGTGAGAGTTCACTTGTGTGGGCGCAGGCCCGCGCAGCATTCCCTCCTCATCCCAATCGAATCCATTGGCAGCCCAGTCGTCGACCTTCAGCATGTCAGCAATGGTGCCCACGAAGACATCCACACCGGCAGACACGATGGCCACGAAGACCATCCGAGACTGCAACGCGCGGACCATTTCGCGTGCCCCCGGTATCAGAGTGATGCCAGAGTAACAGCGCATGATGTCCTCTCTGTGGATCTCGGGCTGCACCGCAGTCCACAGACGGATGTCGTCAGCCATGAACTCATCATCGCTGATCTCGCCATTCAGGAAGCGCTCAAGGGTTTCGAGATTCTCGGTACCGAAGTAGTCGTGGATATTCTGCCACGAGGAGCCGTTGTCGGTCAGTACACCGTCGCAGTCGAAGATTACCGCTCTGACAGCGCTCATGCAGCCGTCGTGGCGTGGGCGTGTATAGTCCCTGCGAAGGAGATGGGTTGATGACCGTCAGGGAACTCGCCTCAGCATGGTCGGCCAAGGCAAGGCGGTGAAGGTCAAGATGCTGTTCTTCGGACCCTTGGCCGAGAGGCTAGGCGAGCGCGAGATCGAGGTTGCTTTGGAGCACGGGACGACAGGCAATCAGCTGATTGAGCGCTTCGAGTTGTCCGATTTCCTCGGTTCTGGGCTCAGGGTCGCTATTGACGGGCAGATCGGAGCACCTCTGGATACTCCTCTGAGGGATTCATCCGAAATCGCCTTCCTCCCACCGGTTTCCGGTGGGTGAGGTACAATCCGGCCGAAGCATTTGAACGAGAACACTTCCACCTAGAGTCGATAACATGGCCATAGGCACCACTGAGATCGCAATCCTCGTCGTAATAGCAATATTCCTGTTCGGGGCGAAGAAGATACCCGAACTTGCTCGCAGCGTGGGCCTTGCCAAGGGCGAGTTCCAAAGGGCCGTGGAAGAAGGCGTTCAGCCATCTTCCGCCGAGCAGGACATGGATCGAGGCGGGATGACCGAGGAAGTCTCGAACGAGAACGAGTGATTCACTCCCTGCTGCGCCTGAGTCTCAGCACAGCTCCGCAATCGGGGCAGCTCCCAAGTTCCTCCTTGCCGGCGTGAGGTGCATCCGGATGTGGCTGTATCGCGCCGCAACCTGTGCAGCGCAGTTCCCATGTCCACAGAGCTTGAATCCCCTCCATGGCGACCGATAGCCATGGGATCCCACCTCTCTCGCATAGGTTCTGCAGCCTGTAGTCGTCAGTCACTAGGGTCGCACTCCTTTCTATGGAGAGTGCTAGCAGCTCGAGGTCGACGGGTGACAGGCCAGCCATGTCCCCGGTCTGGGTCGCAAGTTCGCTGGCCTGTGCGAGCGCAGCATTCCCGGGAGTCGCCCATTCAAGGCCAATCGAATCCAGCAGCATCTCTCTGTCGGGCGAGATGCGACCCAGCTCAGCCCTCTGGGAGGGCACCACTAGGCCACCCCTCATCCGCTCCATAGGCCATGCGATGAGCGCAGCGGTGTCCAGCACCTCGCCAGTCGCCATGCTCGGGCGTAGGCTGACTGCGCTTTCAGGGGTCGCCTCCGAGTCTAGTCGGTGTCCGCGGGAAGCAACGTTCATCCCGAAAAGGATGGACGAAGGTACGTGTTCAAGGGCATCACCGACTCGATAATCGAATGGGCGGAGGGCTTTGGCCTGCTTGGCCTCGCCGTTGTTTCTGCCTCCGAAGCAGCCCTTCAGCCAGCACCGCCCGACCTACTGGTCATCCCCATGGTCCTAGGTGCAGATAGTTCCCTCGATATTCTGGCCATCGTTCTTGTCGCCACCATATCAAGTGTGGTAGGAGCAGTGGGGGGCTATGGAATCGGCGTCTACGCTGGCAGACCGATACTCGAGCGCTTCGCCAGCGATGCCACAGTTGCCAGACTCGATGTCCTGATGGTCAGGTACGGGTCTGTCGGCATCTTCCTCGCTGCAGTCTCTCCGATTCCCTACAAGGCGCTGGCGTGGGCGGCGGGAGCCGGCAGGATGGATCTCAGGCTGTTCATCGCAGCAGGTCTGTTCGGTCGGGGCATAAGATTTGGAATGGAGGGAGTTGTGCTTGGGATTTGGGGTGACCAGTTCCTCGACCTGATTGAGGACCCGCTTGCATGGCTGGTGGGGGGAATCATCGGTTTGGCTCTGTTCATACCCCTAGCGCGCTGGTGGTCCGCGCTAGCAGAGCCTGCAGACAATGGGGAATGATTCCCGACAAACGCGACAACCCACGACCCTTAACCCATCCAAGCCTCTCCGGTATCGCATGGGAAGGGCACCAGCGTATGCGCGACGCACTGCCTCGCTAGGCATCACGCTGGCGATTCTGGTTATCCTAGCGACGCCATCCGTTGCAGCCGACCAGGAGGCCACTTGGGTGCGCACCTCCCCCGGGGTGTGGATGCTCGAGGACTCGCAGGGCCTGCTTCACCAGCCGCAGCCCGAGGCCGGCCTGTTCCTGAGCCCCTCGGAAGGACGCACCGTTGGATTGGAACTGAGCGATGCTCTGGCGGGAATCTGGACTATCGCGGACATGTGGTTCGTGGCTGAATCAGAGGGGCAGTCCCCGGCTGATCCCGGACAGCAGTCTGAATCCTCCCAATTCTTCCTCTCTCTGCCAGCGATGTCTTTCGCTTCTACCTTCATAGCTGTCACTTTCCTCTCTCTGGCTCTAGTCGCAGCCAGAGATGAGCCTACTCGGGCCAGGATATCCCAGTCGATGGGCCGATTCTCCCAACTCCGGGTCACTGAGGGCACAGGCACGCTCGCGGGGACCTACCAGCGCGGGCGCCTCGAGGGCTTCTTGACCGCTCATCCCGGCTGCCACCTCTCGGGCATCATACGCGCTCTGAATCTGGGAAACCATCAGGCCGTACACCACCTGAGGACACTTGAGCGTGAGGGACGCGTCTGGTGCAGGCGTGACGGACGCCTTCTCCGCTACTACACTTCAGCCGTCAACCCAGCAGCCGAGCTCTCCAGCCTGCCTCGACCGGTCGATGCCAAGCAGCTCAGCGACGTGGCTCTGATGGTACTGCGTTCGATAGCCGAGCAGGAAGACGGACAGCCCTCTCCGACACAGAGGGAGATGGCGGCCCGATTGGAGACGAGCCAGCAACTGGTCGGCCATCATCTGAAGCGACTCGAATCCCAAGGCCTGATTACACGGAGGAGGAGAGGGCTACGAACCGATCGGGCGCTAACCGAAGAGGGCATGAGACTGTGGGCGACTCTCGTAGAACCCGTCTCTACGAGACCTTGACAAATCCAATGACCCACTTTCCTTTAAGGTGGCTGAGGGGGCCCTGTGGTCAATGTACAAGATGAATCGCGACATAACCGCCCGACGCCGAATCCACACCGGCCTCTTCCTCGTGGCCCTGATGCTGGGCTCGGGATGCCTCGGAGCAACCGATGAGATAACCGAGAAGCCAGAGCCTTCAGTGGTGACCGCCGAGGTCCAGATCGAGGGCCCGCCAACTACAGCCAACGACCTAATTGTTGCCAATGCCGTGATCTCTGAGGGCACCGGGCCCTACATCGTGAACTGGCGACTTGATGGGGTATTGGTGCAAACCTCCTCCAGCATGACCTATGACGCTGGATTCCTCTCCGTCGGCACACACACCATCGAGGCAGAAATCACCGACTCGATGGGGGTGACTGGGGTCTCGGCTGTCATCTTCACGCTGCTGGAGCCAAACCGAGCCCCAACGATCTCCCTAGAACTCCCTATCGAGGGAATCGCAGGCGTCCCTGTGGCTTGGTCGGTAGATGCTTCGGACCCAGACGGTGATGACCTCGTAGTCGAGGTTGATTTCTCCGATGGTATCACCCAGAGGGACCTCTCTGGACAACACATCTGGGGTGAACCCGGTATCTACACAGTCCGCGTCTCGGCCACTGACACCTCGGGATTCCTGGCCAACGCCCAGGAGACGATCAGGATCGAGTACGCCGACGCGCCTTCGCTCACAGTTTCCACCAACCCCTCCCCTCAGGGACGCATACACCTCAATCTGGCCGGAGAGCTGACTATCACCACCAGCACCGAGGACCCACTCGGTCCCGTCTCGGTCAGCATCGACTGGGGCGACGGTTCAATGGTAGAACCGACGTTCACCGAGGAATCCCACCAGTACGCCGAGGAGGGCGTGTTCGTGGTACGCGTGATTGCGACCGGCTCGACCGGTATCACCACCGAGCGCGTCTTCCACGTCGAGGTGGTCTCCGTGGCCGACGACCTCGAGGCAGCCCAACTGCAGGAAGAGCTGGAGGAAGAGGCCGAGGAACAACTCGATACCGAGGTCGAAGAAGAGCTCGACAATGATGGAGATGGCACTGTTGACGACGTCTCCGAGGCCCAACAGGACCCTGACTACGACTGGCAGTCCGACTTCGATCCCGACGGCGATGGATACTACGACGACGACCAGGAGGTCGACGACTGGGTCGCCACCGACGAGGAGTCGGTACGCGACGAGGTCGGTGACGAAGAGGAGACCGACGCCATCCCGAACGACCCTCTGATGATCGAGACCAGCGTTGTAAACGAGGACGAAGGGCCGTCCGATGCCGAACTTGGCCCGACCCCAGCCGACAACGAGGCTGACGTGGAGATCGTCAACCCGGTGTTCAACGACGCATGGGGTGATGTGAGCGACGACTCTCTGCAGGAGCAGACCTACAGTCGCTCGATATCGCAGGTCACAGCCACATGGTGGAACGACACGTTCTGGGAGGACTGGGACAACGACGGAGTCCCTGAGACGCTGTGCCACACCACGGTCGGTATTTTCTGGTTCGACTCTGATGGGATCCCAGGGCCAGAGCGAATCATCCTAGTCCGCACCAAGCACTGCTCGCACGACCGCGACGGGGACGGCCAAAATGACCTCTTCTTCACACGCTTCAGGGGCCTCGATTTCGTCGATCAGAACTCTGATGGCATCCCCGAGCGCCACGACGTGCTCACCAGGGTCGTCTGGACCTGGGACAACGGCACCTACGAGGATGTCAATATAGACCTCTTCGTCCACGCCCGCACCGACGCCGACCAAGACGGAAATCTGGAGCGCCGCGTGGTCCTGAACCGCCACCAGCGGATGGTCGATCAGGGCATAGGCACGGTACTCACCGCGTACTTCTCGCACTCTCGATTCATACTGAGAGTCGACAGCAACGACGACGGCACCCCAGAGCGCTGGATGGCCATAGACCACACCTCATGGGTATGGGACCCCACCGAGGACGGCAACGCCGACCGCCACCTCGACTACCTGCGCGCGGTCGTCAGGAAGGACACCAACCAAGACGGCAGTGTCGATGTGATCCGAGCACTCCACCAGAACACCGTCCAGTTCGACAACGACTCGAACGGCGTCATAGAGCTGCAGTGGACTTGGCGAGCTGGGGTCCTGAAGGTCGACACCGACCACGATGGCGACCTCGACTACACCGCCTGGATGCACGGCTGGCACCAGCACTGGGACTGGGGCATGGTCGAGTACCACATCCACCGTTTCGCCCTGACTCGGATATCCGACCATGACACAGATGGCATCCCCGAGTGGAAACAGCGAATCATACACATGTCCAACGCGACCGACTGGGACTTCGATCACCATCTCGAGCAACGTGAGTCCTATACTGCCAGCCTGACTTGGTCCGATGCCGACGAGGACGGCTACGAGGAGCACATCTTCAGGAGAGTGAGGGAGACAACTTACCTTGACCAGCACGCCCACGGATGGTCCCACCAGACGGAGTCGACGCATTCGCTGGAGATCTGGCGCGACTCGAACCACAACCTGCGTGCCCAGCGCGTGGTCGTCACCGGTCTGAGTTCATGGGACAACAACTCGGACGGCAGCCCGGACACCTACGACCACCTGAGCAGGACCTGGCAGGCGGCTGACCACGACCACGACGGCTTCCTCGAGCGCAGGGTGTTCCACCGTCACCACATGGCGGCGAGGGACGACAATGCGGACGGCAATGCGACCTTCGCGCTCAACTCCAACATCTGGCACGCGAGGAACCTCTCCCTGTCTCCCAGCGGCAGCATCGATCTGCTGCAGGAGGCCTACCTCTCGCACATAGTATTCGAGTGGAACATCAACCCGCAGGGCCACGCCTACCACACCAACAACACCTGGATCGCCTTCCACGTCGACCACGTGACCAACACCATACAGGGGATCATCGTGACCGTGATCACCATTGATTCCGACCAAGACGGCACCCCCGAGTCGGTGACCATCACCACTGGAAATACTGGCAACCCACCGTGACGAATTGTTATGGAGGGGGCGGCTGTCGTCGAACCAGCGCTTGTGTGGTGTAGTTCGGTCCATCATGCCGCCCTTTCGAGGCGGCGACCCGGGTTCAAATCCCGGCACGAGCACCTTCATCAGTCGACTTCGTGAACGTCAGTGGGGATGCCCCGTTCGCCAGCCTGCTCGATTACTATCCTAGTCCACTTGCTCGTGGATGAGGGCATTGCTAGGATGTGAGAAGCGCCGTCCAGAATCTTCGCAGTTAGGGTGTTAGGAGCCTCCTTTCTACCCCTGTCCTGCAGGCCTCTGTCGGGGTCGTCCCACTCCTCGGAGAACACGGCGATGGGTATTGAGTTGTTGTCGGCCCAGCGTTCAGCCATGTAGTCGACACCACTCGCTCCACCTACAATGACGAGGTCCGGGTAGCCGTTCTCATCGACCCATCTACCGACCACATCCTCAAACACCCAGAAATCGTAGAACCTGCTTGAACCTACGATTGCGAGATTGATAATCTCCCCGTCCCGGTTCAGGTCTTGGCTACCCAGCCGCTCGACCGTTTGATGTCCCGTAGGTCCCGCCATGTGGGAGCGCATATGGGTGTGCGACAATAAATGTCCGCAGGATAAGTGAGAAATCACCGTTTTCAAGCAACTATCCCCTTCCCGGGACTATGGTGGTGAAATAGGGCACAATCTCCTATGGGCGCGAGTTGATATTGGGCCATCGACTCGAATTAATCGGAGGAATGGCCATGACTCTCGATATCGAGGCGATACGGGCCGATTTCCCCATTCTCGAGCGCCGCCTGCCGAACGGCAAGCAACTGGTCTACTTCGACAACGCTGCGACCTCGCAGAAGCCACAGTGCGTCATCGATGCCATGACACACTTCTACGAGGCCTACAACTCCAACGCGCACCGCTCGAATCACACCCTCGCGGACGAGGCGACCACCGCTTTGGAGAACGCCCGCGATCGCATCGCCTCGTACTTTGGGACTTCACCTGATCAGCTAATCTACACCAGCGGGGCGACCGAGGCAATCAACCTCGTAGCCTACGCTTGGGCCCGTGAGAACCTCGGAGACGGAGACGTCATCGTGCTGACAGAGATGGAGCATCATGCCGACATCGTCCCATGGCAGCAACTCTCAATCGAGAAGGGTGTAGAAGTCAGATACGTCCCGATAGACACTGAGTCGTTCACTCTGGACATGAACGCCATGGAGGTAGCGGTCGCTGACGCGTCCCTGGTTTGCGTGGTACACACCAGCAACGTCCTAGGGGTCCGCAACCCAATCGAGGACATCATTGAGATGTCTCATGCCGCTGGAGCACGTATCCTCTTGGACTGCGCGCAAGGCGCTCCGCACGAAAGGATAGACTTCGATAGTATGGGAGCCGACTTCGTCGCCATTTCGGCCCACAAGATGGCCGGACCCACTGGGATCGGATGCCTCTTGGCAAAGCACGACGCGATGGAGCAGATGAGTCCGTTCATGACCGGTGGCCTAGTAATCAAGACCGTCAGCACCGAGGGCACGACCTTCCAGGAAGGTCATGCGATGTTCGAGACGGGCACCCCGAGGATTGCCGAGGCAATCGGATGGGGTGCCGCTGTTGAGTGGCTGGAACAGTTCGACATGATGGAGGTGCACGAACACATCAACGACATAGCCTCGTGGACAGCGATGCAGATGCGCGAGATACCGGGAATCAGCATCTACGGCGAGCCCGAGAGGGAGGACAGCAGCGGGGCAGTCTCCTTCCTGCATGAGAGCATCCAGTCGCAGGACCTCGCGCTCCTGCTGGATGAGGGCGGCTTCGCAGTCAGGACCGGACACCACTGCGCCCAGCCGCTGATGGACGCGCTCGGCGTGCCATCGACGAACCGGGCCTCTTTCTGGATATACAATACAATGGCCGAGGCCGAGGCCTTCGTCGAATACCTCCTGTACGTGGTAGAGCGCTTCTCGTGATTATCGTCTAGTCATGTTCAAGGCGGGCCGCTAGGACGCATTACCATGCAAGAAGGCAAGAGGTGGCCTACGCATCTGGATTCCGTGGTCGAGGAGTTCCAAGGGTGCTTTGACGCGATGGAACGCTACGAGCTTCTCTTCGAGTACTCCAAGCGCCATCCGACCCCACTCCCTGTCGAGGAGTGGACGGACGCCAATCAGGTCCACGGCTGCCAGTCCCGGGCCCACGTCATCTGCCTTGTTGACGAAGGGGGTGGCTTCATCCTACGAGGTGGGGCGGATGCGCAGATTGTTCAGGGCCTGATGGCGGTGACCGCGATGGCGGTCAACGGCATGAAGCCGGCAGAGGTAGCCGAGATGGAACCGGAATACGCGGATGCGATGGGAATCCGATCCTCGCTCACCCCGAGCAGGGCCAATGGCTTCCTGAATATGTTCAAGCGGGTCCGCGAGGAGGCGGCCCTGCTTCCGTGAGGTGCTGCGATGGTGGAAGAATCCGACATCAGGGACTCGCTGAAGGACGTCGAGGACCCCGAGATGAAGATCTCAGTTATCGAACTGGGTCTGATCTACGGTATCAGGGTCGAGGAGAAGGACGACGGGACCCATGCCGAGATCGACATGACTCTGACTAGCCCGGGCTGCCCCGTAGCACCCGAGCTCATGTCCGCGGTGCATCGTTCCGCTCTCGCAACCGAGGGCATCGAGAGCGTCCACGTAAATCTCACATTCTCGCCTCTCTGGGACCCGCGAGTGCATGCATCCGAGGACGCTCAGATGGATATGGGCATCTTCTAGGAAGACTCCGCGGCCCTGACTGTGTTGGACAACAGCATCGCGATAGTCATCGGGCCGACCCCGCCGGGCACCGGGGTCATCCAACCGGCGACCTCAGCCACACTAGGGTCGACATCACCTGCGAGGCCGCCGCCATCGGCTCTGGAGATGCCGACATCGACTACGGCCGCACCAGGCTTAATCCAATCAGGCTTCACGGTATGCGGCCGACCTATGGCAGCCACAACGATGTCCGCCTCGCGGCACAGTGCCGCAACATCATGAGTCCTGGAATGGGCAATCGTCACAGTGCAATCAATTCCGCGCTGGGCCAGCATCAGCGCCATCGGCATCCCAACAATGCGAGAGCGCCCGATGACCACCGCCTTCGAACCACTTAGCGCCACTCCGCTCTCTTCGAGCATCCTAAGAACACCAGCGGGAGTGCACGGCAGTAGCCCGTCACCGACTCCTTGGACCAGCTTGCCGAGATTACTTGGGTGGAAGCCGTCGACGTCTTTGGCCGGGTCAATCGCTCCGGCGACAGCCAACTCGTCGACGCCTTCGGGAGCCGGGCTCTGGACCAGTATCCCGTGTACGGAGTCGTCGGCATTCAGATCGGCCACGATTTCGAGGATGTCATCTTGCGTGGCCGTCGACGGCAGGTCGATGCGAGTGCTCAATATGCCGCATCTCTCACAGGCGCGCTGCTTGTTGCGGACATAGACCTGACTCGCGGGATCCTCACCGGCGATGACCACGGCTAGGTTTGGGGTGACACCTCGTTCGCGCAGCGCGGTGACACGCTCGGACAAATCGTCCTCGATGCTGCGTCCGAGGGCTTTGCCGTCGATAATGACCGCACTCATTACAGCCCCTCCGGGGAACTCCGCTCTTTGACCTTTCACAGGCGTATCTTGGAGCCTCAGGAGGGAGTCGAACCCCCGACCGTCTGATTACAAATCAGATGCTCTACCGGGCTGAGCTACTGAGGCGCACCCCAAGACGACGGACACGGACTCTTGAACCCTACATCAACGAAACCGGCTCCGGGGGGCCATATTCATGCGTCGGCGCCCGCACGGCCGGGCGTGCCGCAAGCCACCACTGCCCCCAATCGAAAGGTGAACACGGTGCTCGCCGCATGGGTGTGCATCGTCCTTGGCAGCGGCATCATCCTGACCTCGGGGGCATCTCCGTTCGCTCTCACTGTTGCAGCCCCTCTGGCAATAGCGGGGGTCGTGCTGTTGTTTGTCGGACTCGGTATGGCAGTCGAGGAGAACGTCGACCCCGATAAGGTGGCAGCATGGGAGCCGGAGGCCGGAAAGATGCCGGACGCTGGCCGAGTCATGTACCGAGTCGACACCACTCTGGAAGACCCAGTCAGGACATCGATACTCTGCGGCAGGTGCGGTAGGCTCGATTGGGTGAAAGGTCCGAAGCCGAAATCCCACACCTGCAGTGAGTGCGACACTCTCCTGTGGGAATCCGAGGAGGAGTAATCGCCGCCCTTAGGGGCGGCGCATCGGCAAGCGTCAAGAGGGCGGCTTAATTCGCCATGGTCCGAGGTAGTGTCATGGGACTGGGCAACAACGAGCGACGGATGCTGCGAGCAATGCTCTCTGAGCCGGCTCAGTCTTGGTCTCTGGACGAGCTTCTGGAGGCTACTGGTTGGAGCGATCAGGTTCACGTTGCGGGAGCCGGAGCCGGACTTGCCGAGGACGGACTGGTCGAAATCACCGAGGACCGCGGACAGAGTGTATCATTGGGTGACGAGGGCGCTAAGGCGGCCGCAGACGGACTCTTGGAGGCTCGCCTCTGGGGCTGGCTGTCCGAGCAGAAGACCGCTGAACGGACCATGTCCGCTCTCTCCGCTGCATTTGAGCGCCACGAGGCCGGTCCCGGCGTCGGATTGCTCAAGTCCCTAGGCATCAAGGTTGATGCTGGGGCATTGGTGGCCGATGATGAAGATGCGGTGATTGCTGCTATCGAGAAGAGGACCTCATTCATCCAGAGCCTCTCCGAAGGTCCCCTCGATGTCTCTTCGCTCGACGCCGACATGACTGACCACTTCTCAGGACGCAAGGGGCTACTCGCAATCGAGGAGCATGTGTCCCGGAGCTGGAGCCTGACTGAAGCCGGCGCGTCAATGGACGAGTCCGGGCTGCAGGAGGTCGAGCTCGTTGGCGATGTCACCCCTGAGCTGCTGCAAGGCGAGTCATGGAGGGACGCCAAGTTCAAACCCTTCGACGTCAATGCACCTGCACCAGTTCCAATGGGAGGCAGGCCACACCCGATGCAGGCGCTAATCGAGCGAATTCGCTCGGTCTTCCTTGAGATGGGCTTCTCGGAGATCGAGGGCCACTACGTCCAGTCAGCCGGCTGGAACATGGACGCCCTGTACATCCCCCAGTCACATCCGGCTCGCACTATGCAGGACACGTTCTACCTGTCCGAGCCTGAGACTGTCGATGTCGAGGAAGAGTACCTCGACCTTTGGGCCAGTGTACACGAGCACGGCCACGATACCGGAAGCAGAGGCTGGGGCGGCAGTTTCGACAAGGACGAGGCTAAGAAGGCGCTACTGAGGACCCACACCACAGTCAACACAGTCCGGCACATCGCCGAGAACCCCGGCAAACCATGTCGGGTCTTCGGAATCGGTCGGGTGTTCCGTCAGGAGTCGATCGACCGCACCCACCTCCCGGAGTTCCATCAGATCGAGGGCATCATCCACGAGCCGGACGCCAACCTGCCGATGCTGATATCGACTCTCAAGACGTTCTACGCCAAGATGGGCTACCCGGAGGTGCGAGTCCGTCCAGCCTACTTCCCCTACACTGAGCCGAGCGTAGAGGTCGAAGTGCTGTGGAGGGGGGAGTGGCTGGAGCTCGGTGGCTCCGGTATCTTCCGTCCTGAGGTCACCGAGCCACTAGGAACGGAGTGGCCTGTGTGCGCATGGGGGATGGGGCTCGAGCGGCTTGCAATGCTCATCCTGGAGTTGGACGATATCCGCGAGTTGTACCAGCCCGACTTAGAGCGGCTTCACCGGATGCCAATACTCTGATTCCGATTGCTGCAACCGCGAACAATGCAAGTCCAGCCCCGCTTATCGGTGGCGGTCGGTCTTTCGGAATTGCAATCAGACTACTGGCCGAGGTGGATTGTCCTTGGCCGCCACCGCCTTGGTCGCCACCGCCTTGGTCGCCACCCCCCGGTTCTCCTTCGCAGCCTTCTGGGGGAGGTCCGATTCCTGGCCCCCAAGTCTCTCCGAATCCAGCACAAGGGTCGTCACCCCCTTCGACTACTCCTTGGTAGCAGAGGATGAAGTAAGGGAAGCCGATTCCACCTTCCCCGTTGTACCAAGTGGAGTGGTAGTGGTAGATTCCCTCGGGATAGTCAGGCGTAGGCCCCCATTGCCCGTTGCAGGCATCGAGGTCCCCCATCCCCGCTACGTACTCGTAGTCGTCGATTCCGTTGTAGCCTGTCTCGCCGTCCTTAAGTCGGTATGAGGAGGTCATCTCGACGACCTCGCCGTCATCGTCCCATCCTACGAAGCCGTAGATTGGATAGCCGTCGAGGGCGAAGCCGACTATCGGGGAGTGCTCAGTAACAGCCCTAGACGACTCCATGCTGTAGTTCAACCATGTCTGCTCGCCCTCGGGGTGCCAGTGCATGCAGTTACCGTCTGCGTGGTAGTGGAATTCACCCCCAGGTCCAGAATGGCCGTGACACAGTCCCAGCCAGACATGTTGACGGTCTTCCTCGTAGGCGCCCTCTTGGCCTGCGACCGCATCCCCCCCTGGGCCGTCCTCCGGCCCGTAGATCGCAACCCCGTTAACGGCGAACGCGATAGCCCCCCTCTCAGGAGCCATAGTGCATCCGTCGGAGGATACGCTTGGGTTGCAAGCAGTGTTGTTGGCAGGTTCCAATGGAATGAGCCATGTCCTGTCTTGTTCGCTTGCACAGCACCCCGGCCCTGAGTGGAAGTCATGGTTGGGCAGACCGTTAGTAACGATCTCGATGTGAGTCTCGTTGGTCTCGAAACTCAGCGTGCACATCCAATCGTCGTGCCCCGTCGTGTTGTAGTCGTCAACCAGAGGGGTACTCGAATCGTCACAGTGAAGGACTTGTGACCACCATTCGTCAGAACCAGTCGTGACGCCCGGCCCGGGCTCTTCATCGTACTCACAGGAGCCGTCGTCCTCCTCGGCATCCTCATCGTAGTTGTTGGCTTCCGGGTCTGTGCATCCCTCGATCGGCTCCGGCTCTATGACAGTGATGTTGAGCACCTCGAGCTCACTTGAGTCCACCCAAGTTCCACAAGTTCCACGTATCGAAATTGTGAGATTCTCCTGGATATTGGAGAATCCGAGATCGAACCTGCCTTCATCATCGAAAGGAAGATTCAGACTGAATTCGTCTATGTTGCCATCAGACCATTTGAGCTCGCAAGTGTCCATGCTCTGATGGACCAAGACTCCTGATAACGCGGTGCTGTTACCCCGCTCGACAACTATCTCATTGGTGCTGACCACAATCACCGTGTAACCCTCATCTGGGTATTGAATCATGAAAGTGGCGGTCCATTTCGACTCCTGACCGAGACTGTCGGTCGCGATGACCTTGAGCGAATGGCTGCCGACGCCCAGTTGCGAAATGTCAATCACGAGGTTGCCGTCCGAGTCCGGTTCGTCAGTAATCCCGATGCCGTCGAGGCTAACGACCAGGGTCAGCCCCGCCATCTCCTCGTCGTAAATTTTCAGGGAAACGGAGTCTATGCTGCCGACTAGGATGTTCGGAGGAATGTCCCCTTCGATGACAGGGGCCAGATTCTCTCCTTCCTGCTGGATATCGAAGAACAGCACTCCGATGAGAACACTCACAATCATCAGTCCTGCGAGGAACAAGGAGCGGGCCACCCCATCGTCAGCCATGTCCGCCCCATCCGGGGCGGACTCTTGAAACGAACCCCTGCATCACTCATGCTCCAGCGCTTGCACATCGTGTGTGAATTCGTCCGCATCCCAGTTAATTCCCGAGTACGCGACCCTCTTGCGCATCTGTTTGTCGAGGATGAAAGTCACCGTAGTGTGCCCTACTTCATACAGCCCCAAGGACTCTTCGTGAGGGTCGGTTTCGTTGCCCACCTCGCTGCCTGCCGTACCCTCGAAGACGCATGACAACCAATCCCCGTCAGGCCTCTCGTACCCCTCGTCGCACATGCAGTGAGTCGCCCCTCCTGAGCCCATTGCCCAGCCGTGGCCGTTGCAGTCAACTCCCGGAGGCAGGTTACCGATGTCGGCGTTGCTGGGGGCCCAAGCAAGGTGTGTGTCGGCGTCGAGCACCAGAGCGGAGATATCTTCTTGAGCCTCAATCCAAGTCCCGTTCTCTACGTTCCATACATGCAGCACCCACGACCACTCTCCATCCGACTGCCAGTCCCCGATAACGCCCTCAGTCATGTCGTAGCTGATGTTGGAATCACTGAACACTTGCGCAGTAAAATCATCACCGTTCAAACCCATGCCGTCTCCGTCGTATTGGAACGTCGTATTGTCCGGGTACAGCACTGCAATGCGATTCGTGCCATCCTCGGGCGGCTGGCTGGCGTTGATGTGCTCGTTGTCGACTAACACGTTCCACGATCTGTAGGTGTCTTGGAGAGCGGACGTTGATCCGGTCAGGTGATACCACTCATACCCCATCTGCTCGGTCCACTCGGCGAGGTGGCTGATTGTGTCGCGCGCCGGATCTATCGTGACCGAAACGAACACGATGTGGCCTGAGTTCCCGACGTCTAGGCTTTGGTAGGCGTAGTCGAGGTTGGCCGAAATGATCAGACAGACGTCAGGGCACGACGTGTAGATGAATGCGACCACGACCACCTTGCCCTCGAAGTCGGAGAGTGTGAACACATCCCCGTTCTGGTCGAACAGCGTGAAGTCGGGCGCATCCGGCGGGTCCCTGTACTCCACCCCATACAGCTCGACTCCATCCTCCTCCGATGCCATGCACCCGGGAAGAATCAGCATGCAACTCAGCAGCACAGCGACTGATTCAGCGCGCATGCTCACTCTTCCTCATCCCCCTTCACGTTGCGAATCACCCAGACGAAGACCGCCGCACCGGCCAGCAAGACAGCAGCGCTCAGCAGTTCGCCCTCTGCGCCGCCCTCGTCGTGGTCGTGGTCGTCGTGCTCGTGGTCGTCTGGGGACAGTGTCTCCGTGTGGTCGTCGAGCACTATCGTAAACTCGACTGTGCTCCAGAGCGCGCCATTCTCCATCAGTTTGGCCTCATACACTCCTGCTGTCCAGTTGGCGGGGTCGAGCCAGACCCAACACTCGTCCTCCATGGATGAGGAGTCGGATGGCCCAGCCTCGCAGTTCACATCGTCGAGGCCGTCACCGTCCATGTCGATTAGGACAGTGCGATTATGCTCAGCGGTGTTGTAGAAGATCAGCGTGTCGTTCTGTATTACCTGTGCAGTATCGGGCTGGATCAACTCGTTGCGCATGATGAACGAGAACGTGTTGGCTCCGTGAGCTGCAGCAGTAGGCATCAGCAGAGTAAGAACGAGAATAGCGGCAAGCGCCTTCACGCGCATCTGAATCAACTCAGTCATCAGTTGCCTCGACCTGCCAGAGGGCCGGGTAGTTGTAGCGAGGGTCGTAGTCCTCGTCGAATTGGACGACATAGATCCCGCTTACCATCTCGGAGATGTACACGAAGCCTCGAGGGTCGTACTGCAGGCCCCAGTCGAACGGTATCATGCATGAGGCCCAGCAGTCGGCCATGTCGTATCCCATCGACTCGCTCGCGTTGTCAGTCCACTCGGGGCCCGAAGGCAGGTAGTATCCGACTGTGTGGGTGTCGGCGAGTTCGGTAATCGCCTTGAATCCTCGATCGGGCTCGGGGTAGCCGTTCTCCCAGACCAACTCGTCCCAGGCATGACCATGATCGGTTGCCCAAGCACCTGCATGGTAGTGGGCCCAGTAGGCGTGACCGTTGGGGCCGACGTCACCATTGTGCGGACTGTAGATGTAGCCGCCGGGGATGTAGTGCTGAGGATGGCTGCTGCCGTTGGCAAGCATACCCTGACCCGGAAGCCTCCATTTGGAGACGAGGAACGGCTTGGTCGGATCGGTCGTGTCAATAGTCCATAGGTATCCTGTGTGATTGTCGTTAGAGCCGTACTCAGGGGCGATAATCGTGTAGTGCCTCCAGTTCTGACCGTAACTCGCGTCTTCGGGTCCGGTTCCACAACTGGCAGGCCATTCTGACATGGGATCGTATTCGCTGATGCCGTCGCAGACTAGATTCTTGAACGGAATTGCGTAGTGGATGTTGCCGTTGCCCTGGCCAGCGTCGAGCCACTCTTCGGCAGACATGTCGGCATGCCCTCCTCCATCGGGACCGTACCACCCGCTGTCATCAGATGAGCACCCCATCCACCGACCTATCTCCTGTGGCCAGGTAATGCCCATCGAGTCAGCCACATCTGGTGGCTCGGTGACATCCACAATCCTCAGACCACCATCCCAGTAAGATGCGATCAGAAGCTTCTGCTTGGTCACAGGGTGGACGAAGAAGACGTGGTCGTGATTGAAGACTGAGCCGCCGCAGGTGGTCTGTCCCTCAGGAGTGTAGGCTCCCCAGCGGAGTATCTCGCGACTCGAGTTCTGCTCCTCCTCGTTCTGGTTCGGCATCCACGATTCTAAGCCTAGAGGGACGTAGAACACCTGAGTGCCCTTGACGGGGCCGCCGCCTGCTACGAGCTCTGGGTAGGGGTCGGCACCGAATAGGAACAGGTGGCACTCTTCGCCGGACCACAGTGGGTTTGCAGGCTCCCAGTCGCAGTAGACGTGAACATCCTGGTTGTGGAAGCCAGCAGGGGGGTTGTTCCACTCGGCGACCTTGATCGGACTGGTCTTGTCGCCGACGTAGATGACGTCGAGTCGGTTCATCCCGCTGTTGGCATCATCGTCATTTGGAATCGGGTCGAGCTCGCTGTTGGTCAGCTCGTGATTCACCAGCACCCAGTTGTTGTCTGGGGTGACCTTGATGTCGATCATCCGGGCGATCTCGGCGTAGTATGTTGAAAGCAATTGTATGTTGTTCGGGTTGCTGATGTCGAGAATCTCGAACTGGTTGTAGCTGGAGACGTAGGCGAAGCATCCGCCGCTGCCGTCGGCGTAGATCTCGCAGTCCTCGTGGAAGTTGCCCTCTATGGCGATCTCCGAGTTGTCACCCGGGGTCGGCCCGACGTTCTTCCACTCCGGGTAGCATGGACGACCAGCTGTGTTGTCAAGGTCTGCTGGCGGCTTGACCTCGCCGTCGCAGTTGAGGTTGTGGTAGTCAATCAGTTTCGCATTGGGTGTGTATAGTCGGTGGGCTAGCATGTCGTTGTGGGAGTGATTGGCATCCTCTATCTCGACTACGGGATCGACCCAAGCGACCGCATCGTCATCCGAGTCGTCCCCGGTGATGAACGAGAGGCATCCGGAGAGAGGCGCGAGCACCATCAGAGTGGCCATCAGAAGCATCGGGGTGTTTCCTATTCTGGACATGGCAAGGCCTCGGTTACCCAGTCGACGAATTTAGTCGGTTGTTGAATGCACCGGTCGCCCTGCGCTACGCGCTAGGGCGATTCAACTTCCAGAGGGATGCCGTACGGCTGATCTATGTCCAGTTGCACGATGTAGAGCCCGGTGGTGATGCAGGACAGGTAGGTGTACCCCTTGTGATACTCGGCGGCCCAGATGAAGGGAGTCCATCCGAAGTCGTAGTACGCGCTGTCCAACGGCGCACCGTCAGCGCCGTGGGAGACGTGGTAGCCGACAGTCGCGGCTATGTGCACGTCGGTCTTGTTGCCGTCTTCGAGGCCGCTGGCCATCAGCGTCTCGATGTCCATGACCCAGAGTCCGCCGTGGTAGCTGCCTAGGTAAATCCGGCCGTCCCAAGCCCCGCCATGGCTATTGTCAGGGAGTCCCGGTAGACCCGTCTGAAAAATCGCCGTGTCGGCGTTGTGCGGGCTGAACAGCAACCACTCCTCTCCACCCGGGATGTGGTGGTCCCAAGCGAATGGATTCTCCCAGCCGTGAATGAGCTCAGGCAGGAATCGGACATTGCCGTTGACCTCCTCATAGGGAGTCGTGTCTAGCAGGTAGCCCATCCCGGTGCCGACCGTGGTCTCAAGGACCTCGGTCGCGAGGAATGTCAGGTGCATCTTTCCCGGCGGATAGCCAAGGTGCGTCGCATCGACCATGTCATCGATGGGCTCCGCATAATGGATGTAAGAAGCCCTCCCGCCGTTCACATTGCTGGTGCACGAGCAGTCGATCTCCCCATCTCCGTCGAAGTCCTCGAACTCCATCCACTGGCCGACCTCAGGGGCTCTCCAGGTGCAGCCTGCTTGGGAACCTCCTGATAATCGACATAGGGATCCGTACCAAAGATACTCGGCCAAATCCTTGTTGGGATGAGGTACGTCTGAGACATCGAAAATTCTCAGACCCGCTTCCCAGTATGCCCCGTAGATGTAGGTCCGGCCGAAGCGAGGGTCATTCTGTTCCTCTCCAGGCCAAGTCTGGACGGTCATGTCATGGATGTAGATCCAGCCCCCAAGGGTGGACTCCCAACTGACTTCTGCCTCGCCCACCTTGACTATTCGGGGCAAGTCACCATAGCCAGCGAAGTTCAGATGAGCGATAGTGATCCCCCCGCAGGCATCACCCTGTCCCACATCGCACGACTCGTAGTCGGGGTTGGCGACGAAGATGTACCACTCGTTGTCAATCATGTGGGTGTAGAGATTGTGCGGGCCGCTCGGGTGGTCGACATCGTACCAAGAGTCGACCCAACTGGGGTCGGTCTTGTCTGTGACATCGACTAAGGTCACAGTGACTTGTGCAGGGTCCTCCCAGGCGCCCACATTCGGATCCGCGGCACCTGGGTCGACAATCTGGTTCTGGACTATGACGTACTCGCGTCCGTTGTACTCGAGGTACTTGACATCGAGGACCTGGGTGTTCGGATCGTAGTACACTCCAGTAACTGTGGTGTTTGCAGGGTTGGTCACATCGACGATGTGCATCTCCGACCAGCCTGCGATGTAAGCGTAGGTATTCCCATCGGGCGAGTCAGCGACCTGTATCTCGGCATTACCGGGTGCGGTGAGCTCATTGAAAGAGACAGGTTGGATGTTCTCGGTGTACATTATGTGTTGACTGGCATTCCTGTGGTCATGCTCCTCATCTTGGAACAGAGGGTCAAGCATCGAAGTGCCCAAGACTTCTGCTTCATCGGAATCGCGAATCAGCATGAAGGAAGCCGCTCCTGCAACTAGAATGCATGCTGCAAGGCCGAGAGCGAGAGTGATTCGCTGACTGTCCATGCTCGCGCGAGTCTGCGGGTCATGTTGAAGCCATCGCCGCACTGCGGAGTTACATGCGCTACCGTTCAATTTTGGTACTGGCGCTCGCCGCTGCGCTGATGGCACCCCAGAGCGTCACGGCTCACGACCCAGAGAGCTTCACTGTGCTTCTATTCGAGGAGGGGCCGGTTCCAGGGAGCATCACCGAAGGGACCCTGTTCGAGAACGACTCGTTATTCTTCAGGAATCAGGACACCCGGGAGAACGCCACTCACCGCATACAGATCGACGCTGATGGGGACGGGGTCTTCGGCGGTGTCGACGACATGAGCACTCAGTGGTTGGCCTCGTCGTGCGAACTCAACGAAACAGGCCACAAGGTCGACGAGGAATGTCAGGCAGCCGAGGTTGTCCTGCTGTCGGCCTCTAACGGGTTGCTACCCGGAAACATCTCGATGATGCACCAGATAGATGCAAATGGGGAACTGATCGAGCGCCCGTTCTATGTCAACTTCGCATTGGATGTGCACACGACTCCATCCGACGGCTCGCCCACAGACGGCGAACGGAGGCTTTGCTGCGCGGACAACAGACCGGTCGTTCTTCTGCTTCTGGCCTCGCTCATCGGGATTGCAATCATCCTGCCCAAACTGATGGGCTCAACTGAGGATGAGTGAGCCCCTCTTGACGGTTGCACTCAAGAACCACAGTCGATTCGACTGGCCGTAGGGCGCTTAGCTCAGCTTGGAAGAGCACCTGGTTTGCAACCAGGTGGCCGGGGGTTCAAATCCCCCAGCGTCCACCACTTCACTACTCAGCAGTAAGCTGGTTCAGTATCTTCAGCAGGCCCCTGAGGGTCACCTCGCTGATGCCGGAGACCCTGCAGACCTCGCTCTGGGTCCTCGGCGAGGAGCTGTCCTGGGACGCCTTGTAGATGATGACGCCGGCGATGCCCGATGGCTTCTTGCCCTGCCATGACAGGTTGTCCTTGACGGTGTCCCACAGATCCCTGACCTCACCTAGCACATGAGGCGGGAGGCCTAGGTCGGAGTGGAACTTCTCGAAGTACTCCTCGGGCCCGGTGATGTGGTGCGTGCCTAGCATCCTGGCAACCAGCCTGATGGTTCGCTTGAGCTCCTTCTCCTCGACCTTCTTGGTCATGTCGAAGGCGGCGGCCACGTCCTCGATCCTACGGGGAATCTTGGCCTCTCTGGCGGCGATGTAGACGCAAGCCGCGGAGACGCCTCGGATGCTCCGTCCGGTGACGAGGCCACGCTCCACGGAGTGCCTGTACAGCGAGGCCGCCTCCTGCTCGATTTGAGACGGCAGGTCACCGCGGTCGCGGATGAACTGCATCGCCTTCGAGAGGTTGCGGCTCCTGCTGTCCCTGGTCTTGCTGCGCTGGTCGATTCGTTGTCGACGCCTCCACTCGCGCAGGCCCTTACCAGTCATGCCGTGGCGCCTGGCGGCGCCGGCCGTCAGGTCGGAGCGGCGAATCTCGGTGGACAGTCCCTTGTCGGACAGAGTGAGCGTGGTAGGTGCTCCGACCCGACTCCTGTCGTCGCCGCCGGAGTGGTTTATCCATTCGGCGCCAGGGTCGATCATGTTCTCGGCAGCTACGTAGCCACACTGGGAGCATGAGGTCTCCCCTCGGATCTCGTCAGTGTCCCATGAATTGGCCCCGCACACCTTGCACGGGCCGGTCATGGACTCGGTGCCGCGCTCTCTCGAGGGGCGTCGAGCTGGGCGAATCGGCTTAGAGCGGCTTCGCTTCTGGGAAGTACGCTCAGATTCGGCGGCCTGCCTAGCAGTGTCTCGTTCCATCTTCTCAACTCGCAGTTGTATAGTAGGGTCCTTCTTATTTAAGCATTTGCTTTTCTCGTTCAGAGTTCTTCTTCGCTCTTACATCAGCAAAGGGCAGGTGCTGATATCCTATCTCCGGGTTCGTTGGTGACCTAAGATCCCAGCGAGGGACACACACCCCCCCTCCACCTACGGTGGGGGGGTGTGTGGGATAATCCGTTGAAGGGAGCCCGGAAACTCTGTCCCCACAACTTCTTGCACCGCTCGACCTCCCTCCGGGGCGTGTCTGAAGGCTCGCCGATGAGGACCGCCTTGCACCAGTCCCACCTAGATGCGGGCGGCAAGATGGTCGACTTCCACGGTTTCGAGTTACCGATATGGTACTCCTCGATCCCAGAAGAGCATCTGGCGACCAGGAACGCCGCAGGGCTGTTCGATGTCTCCCATATGGGCTTCTTCCGATTCTCGGGCAAAGGCGTGCGCTCATGGTTGAGTAGCATTGCGACTCAGGAGTATTTGAACTTCACAAGCGGAAGGTGCGGGTACACGCACTTCCTGGATCACGAAGGGCGCATCATCGACGACATGATTTTCGCAGTCACAAGCGATGCAGAAATTCACGCCAGTGGTTGCTCATCATGGCAAGATAGCGGGGCTTCCGTCGTACTTGGCGTACCCAACGCCAGCATGGTAGGTGCGATGTGGGAGCACTTCCACAAGTACCTTCCAGCAGATGGCTCGATCACAATTGAGAATCTTTCAGATGAGACCAGCATCCTCGCACTACAGGGCCCTAACAGTCCCGCCATTCTCGCTAATGTTCTCGGTGAAGAGAACGTCATTGCTCGCTTCAAAGGCCAAGCCATCAGATCAAATGATCTCGGTATTAGTGGTTGGATACAAGGCACTGGTTACACCGGTGAGGCCGGAGTAGAGATATTCGTCCCGAACCGCGATGCCCCCGGACTGTGGTCCGCCCTGCTCGGGGCCGGGGCTCCTTTCGGTCTCGTCCCGGTCGGCTTGGGTGCCAGAGACACCCTGCGCTTGGAGAAGGGGTATCTGCTGTCGGGTCAGGACTTCCTCTGGCCCGGGCTGGGAATCGAGCCAGACGCCGCCCTGCCTGGTGGCTTCCTCTCTAGAGACTCAGCTGAGACCGCAGTGCCCTACGGACTCGACATCGAGCACGATTTCGTCGGCAGGGAAAGAGTGCTCGCCTCTCTGGAGTCCGGCCCTAGGTGGGATGGTCTGATATGCCTCGAGAGGGGTCCATCTCCGAGGCCCGGCCACGCCGTGCTGTCCAGTGAGGCCGAGGATGCTGAACCCTTGGGCTACGTCACCAGCGGCGGCCCTTCCCCCAGCCTCGAGCGCAAGGGAATAGCCATGGCGTACCTCGAAGGAGCGGAGCAAGGCCAGGAGGTCTGGATTCAAGCGAGCCCCCGCAGGAGAGTCAGGGCTCAGGTCTGCAGACCGCCTTTCGTATAGGTCTGAGCGACGCTAGAATCCGAGCCCGCCGGGAAAATCCTCATTGCTGTAAAGCCTTTTCCCGGGTCATGATGGAAGGCGCCCGGGGGACCATCGAGGCGATAGCGGTCAAGAATCTGCAGGAGGTCCTTCGCAAGAAAGGCATCTCTGCTGAGGCGCTTTTCTCGAAGTACGACCTCAACGGCGATGGCTCTCTGTCTTCGGAGGAGTTCAAGGCCGCCCTTGAGTCTGTCACCGGCCAAAATGCGCCCGAGGCCATTCTCAGGGCGGTGTTCGGGGCGATTGACACCAATTCCGACGGCAAGGTGGACTTGGAGGAGATGCTCGCTCTTTTGGAAACCGGCTCTTCCGAAGGCCTGACAGACGGGGACAGCGTTTCCATCTCCGGTCACCCAAATGACGCCTACAACGGGACTTACGAGTTGCAGGACGAGGAGATCAATGACAAGCCCTGGTACAAGAACGCCGGGGGCAACCGACTCTACTTCTACAACGCCGCCAGCGGGGGGGCGCCTTCCTGGAGCTTGGACGACCGCGGCCAGGACGGCAGTAACGACTGGTACAGGGGCGGCTGGTCTCGACCTAGGTCCGACGGAAGCCTGCCGACTGGCACGAGGCGCTGGGTAGGCGTAGGCAAGATCACCATCTCCTCTTCGGGGGGGAGCGCTCCGGAGGACGACACCACTACCGAATCAGCAGCAATCGCAATCAATCTCCCTAAGTCCTCCTTCAAGGGCAACGAGGGCATCGACTTCACATTCGTTGCTCCCGAGCTGCCCGATGACGCATGGATAGGAATCGTCCCGGCGGAGATCCCCCACGGGGACGAGGCGGTCAACGACGAGCACGAAACCAGCTTCAAATATCTCGAAGGCAGAACGAGAGGCGGCTTCACGCTCCCGAGCCCCGGCGTCGGCCAGTGGACCCTGAGGCTCCACGACACGGACGACAACGGGCGCGAACTGGCCTATGCGGCCTTCACCGTCGAGATGGACTCCTCTGACTCGTCCACTCCCCCCTCACTATCCGCAGAGACCGGCAGGATCGCCCCCGGCTCCCTGATCACCGTCTCCTTCTCAGGTGCGTCTGGAGACGCATCGAACTGGATAGGCATCTATCGTAAAGAGGCGCCTTCTGACGCTGAAAACCACCACGGAAACTGGCTCTATGTCAATGGGTCTCAAGCCGTGGGTGAAGGCCTGAGGGAGGGAAGCGTCACATTTCCCGGTGGGATGGATGAGGGGGACTACGAAGCGCGCTTATTCGCAAGCAACGGCTACGAATTGCTTGCAAGCACAGGCATCACGGTCTCCGAAGGCTGGTCGGGGGACTTCGACGAGTTCACCAGCAACTTCGATGGCTTGCTGAGCGACATGCAGATCGGGCGCACCGTGTCCATCGAAGACGCCAGAGCCCTAGCAGACGCCCAGGTCGAGAGTCAGATAGGGAGTCTTCCGTTTTCGGTTCAGGGCGCCGCCCGACGCATCTGGAGAGCCAAGGCCGACGCGACGCAAGCCCGGATAGTGGCTGGGATGCCAAGCCCCGAGGCCCTCGCCACCGGCGCAGCAGCTGTAGGGGTGGCTGGAGCGGTCGCAGCGGGAGCGAGGAATCAGTCACAGGACCGGGAGTCCCCATCACTTCCCCCCGGGATCGAGCCCGAGCCAGAGGAACAACCCCGAAGCACCTCTTACTACAGTTCTGAAAGTTGGCACGAGGAGCACCATGTCGACATCCCCGACCAGGTCGAGATCCCCGAGCACGCGACCTCGTCCGAGTGGCACGAGGCGCGCCACGTCGACATCCCCGACCAGGTCGAGATCCCCGACCAGGTCGAGATCCCCGACCAGGTCGAGATCCCCGACCGCTCAGACCGATTCGACTGGTATGATAGCCATCGTGTCGGCATCTCCCAAAGGGTGTCCGTCCCCGATAGGGTTTCTGTCTCCCCCCGTAGGAGGGCCTCCGCCCCATCTGCAACTCAGACGCCCCCCGATTCTATCTCTCCATCCGCCGCGTCCGTGGAAGGGGCCAGCGCTTCCGCCGCCGACAGCCTCGCTGATATCGCCTCCGCGTTTATCGAAGCCAGGATGCTTTCGGATCAGAGGAGGCTCGTTGACTCTTACGAGGGGCAGTCCCATGATTTCTCGATGAAGGTCTCTTCTGCTGCCGAGCGCACATTCGGGATAGGGATTGACGACGCCTACAGGGGAGGCAGCACCATTCTCGCCGAAGTCCCAGACGTTGGCAAGGTCGAGATCAGACTGCGCAATGATGTTGATTCGGGTCCATACCGAGTTGGCTCGGAGCACAGTCTGACGGCATTGATCTCGGGGTGGAACGGAATCCACAAGCGGCTGATCCTCAGCGCTCAGTGACCTGCGGTCTCAAAGGCCTCGCCGATCATTTCCTCGAGGCTGATCTGGGGCCTGAAACCGAACCTCTCCTCGAGGACCCAGGCATCCACTATCCCGAACACCTCGCCGGCGGCGCTCTGGCCGAACTCGTTATCGCACCCGGTGTTGCTGTGGTAGACTGCCGCTAGGTCGGCCATGGATATGCCCTTACCCGAACCTACTGCTATGCTCTCCCGGGTAGGCGGCGGGTCGTCCAAGACCGCCTTTAGGACCTGGACGAGGTCCTGCACATGGATGAAGTCCTTGACATCCGAGCCGTCTCCGGGGATGTTGATCCAGCCAATCTGGCACTCTTTCGCCCAGCGATGGAGCAGGCCGTTGCCCGGCGGGCCGTTCAGAGGGACCCCCTGGACGTTGGAGGCTCGGATGATGCTGACGGGGCGCTCGATCTCAGCTCTCTCCAGCGCGTTCTCCTCCATCCATAACTGACCTTCCGCAGCCACATCGCGTGGGGCCAGAGTCGATTCGAGCCCATAGTAGGGCTCACCTGGGGTCCACTGGGGGTGGACGCGGAGGGTGCCGAGGATGATGAGATGCAACCCCCCATGACGGTCGACGGCATCGAGAATCGGTCTGGACTCCTCTCTCATGGAGATGTAAGCCCCCCTGTCGTCACGATCGACTGATGTATCGACGGGCCGCGAGTTGATGTGTATCAGGGCGCTGCAGGGTGTGAGCAGCGCGTCCAGTGAAGTATGGTCATGGAGGGCTTTGTCGGGGATTACCACTGCGGAGGCGCCTAGCATCTCCGCGATGTACGGCGCTACGAATGCATCCGAAGCCGAGATTGCAACCTTCATGCCACTCGGCACTGACTCCGTTCGAGCGATTATGAGTGTGTCGGTGACCCGTACTTCCCAACACGACGAACATTGAAGACTCTCGTGATTCCCCTTCGTGCCGCCGAGAGGCGGGAGCCGGATGCAATGGACCAATTGCCGAATCTCGGACGCGAGCAGGAGATGCTCGAAAGTATGGGCATGAAGTCCATCGACGAACTGTTCTCGAACATACCCGAAGCCATCCGCCGCAATGGCCCTCTGCCGCTGCGCGAGCCCCAGACTGAGGAGGAGATCTGGGCCGACGCCCAGCGATTGCTGAACACCAATGTGAACCTTGACCAGAGGCCCAGCTTCCTCGCCGCAGGACTAGCCCGGAATTACGTTCCCTCTATGGTAAGCATGCTTGCCACACGCGGTGAGTTCCTGACTTCCTACACTCCCTACCAGCCTGAGGTCAGCCAAGGCATGCTGCAGGCAATGTGGGAGTTCCAGACCATGATCAGTGAACTCGTCGGGCTGCCTGTGGCGAACGTCTCGATGTACGACTCCTCGACCGCAGCGGCCGAGGCTATCACATGCGCTGTGAGGGTCCACGGTCGCAAGGCCAGCCAGCAGAGTATCGTCTACGTCTCTATGTTCGTCCCTCCGCACAGGCTCGAGGTGATACGCAACTATACCCAAGGGAGCGGAATCGAGATCAGGATGCTCGAGCACCTGCGAGATGGCCACATAGACATGGAATCGGCCGCCTCCGCCGCCGGTTGCTGTGCGGTATACGTCGAGCAGCCGAGCTCGTTCGGGATTCTAGATCCGGGGCTGATGCAGCTCAAGGGAGTCATCGGCGACGAGACAGCCCTCATCATCGGAGTTGATGCAGTCTCTCTCGGGATAGTCGAGCCACCCGGGAATTGGGGCGCGGATATCGTAGTGGGGGAGGGTCAGCCTTTCGGCATCGGGCCGACCGCGGGCGGGCCGATCTACGGCATATTCGCCTGTGGCCAGAATTACACCCGGCAGATGCCCGGCAGGATAGTGGGGCTGACGAGAGATGTCGACGGCAAGCGCGCATTCACACTCACGCTGTCGACACGCGAGCAGCATATCCGCAGACACCGCGCGACGTCGAACATCTGCTCCAACGAGACACTCATCGCACTGATGGGGGCCATGCACATGGCATTACTCGGCCCCCAGGGGCTCGAGAGACTGGCACTGAGAGTCGCTTCTGCGACAGAGGCCACGAAGAAAGCGGTCACAGCAATCGACGGCATCGAACTGGTCGACCCCAAAGCGAGCAACTTCCGCGAGTTCGCAGTCAAGCTTCCCGGCGAGGCGTCCGAAGCTCTTGCGCACTTGGACGGCGAGGGGGTGCTCGGTGGCTTCGACCTCGGTGTGTGGTGGGACAGCATGTCCACCTGCCTGCTCATCGGTGCCGACGAGCGCACCAGCGAGTCCGACATCGACGCTCTGGTCGCAGGACTGTCCTCTTGGATAGGGGGAGTGGGAGCATGAGCGACCTGTTCGCGTTCAGAGGCGCAGACGGCGCTGGATGGTCCCAGCCTGAGCCCTCAATGGGCCCCGAGGCCTCTTGGGCCACGGTCCCCGAGGTCCTTCGCAGGAAGTCGCCTCCGATGTGGCCCAAGGCCAGCGAGCCAGAGTTGGTGCGCCACTACACTTGGCTGTCCAGCCGCAACTTCGGCATCGACACCGGGTTCTACCCTCTGGGCTCGTGCACGATGAAGCACAATCCCAGACTCAATGAGCGGATAGTGCAGCTCCCAGGCATAGACCGGATCCATCCCATGCAGCCTGAGCACCAGATCCAGGGGCTTCTGGCTATCTTCTACGAGATGCAGGAGATGCTCTCCATCTGCTCAGGCATGGACGAGGTCACCCTCCAGCCGGTTGCAGGTGCGCAGGGAGAGCTCACGGCGATGCGCTGCATACAGGAGTACCATCGCAGCATCGGCGAGGGCGGCCGTGACAAGGTCATCGTACCAGATTCCGCTCACGGGACCAACCCCGCTTCAGCCGCCATGTGCGGATACGACATCATCGAGATCCCGAGTGGTTCCGACGGCCGCATCGACCTCGACGCACTGAGGGGAGCGCTCGGAGATGACACCGCTGCGATGATGATCACCAACCCCTCGACGCTGGGGATCTTCGAGCCGGATATCGTTGAGGTCTCCGAGGCAGTCCACGCCGCAGGCGGCCAGATGTACTATGACGGCGCCAACTTCAACGCTATCCTCGGTAAGACCGATCCGGGTAGGATGGGCTTCGACGCCGTCCACTACAACCTTCACAAGACCTTCAGCCAGCCCCACGGCGGTGGTGGCCCCGGTAGCGGGCCGGTCGGGGTGAAGTCGCATCTGGCCTCATTCCTGCCCTCTCCGATCGCAGACCGGAGGGAGCGGTCTGAGGGCGACCCCGAGGGGGTCGGTGATGGCTACTGGTACCACTGGCGCGACATCGGTGATGCTAGCATAGGGAAGATCCAGCAGTGGCACGGCAACTCCGGTGCAGTGGTCCGTGCTTGGGCGTTCTACCGCAGGTATGGGCGCGAGTTGGAGAGGATGAGCGAGCACGCGGTACTCAACGCCAACTACCTGCGCCACCGCATCATGAACCCCGATGCAGACGTGGCCGCAGCCATGCACGCGATGCCGCTCGACGGCGCGCCCGCAGACGTGGTCATGCACGAGTTCACCCTGTCCATGAGCCCGCTAAAGGATGCGGTCGGGGTGACTGGCAGGGACATAGCGAAGAGACTGCTCGACTACGGTGTGATGGCCCCGACCCTGTATTTCCCGATGATTGTCCCGGAGTGCCTGATGATCGAGCCTACCGAGACGGAGTCCAAGGAGGTCATGGACCGTTTCGCTGCCGATTTACACAGGATCCTCTCGGAGGACCCGGAGATTGTCACCACCGCACCGCACACCACCGATGTGCGCCGCGTCGACGAGGTGTGGGCGGCGCGAAACCTCGTTTTGAGACACCCCGGCCCCGAATGATCTCGCCGAAGCGGAGAAGACCGTCCAACCCTTGCGGAGGCCATGGAGCAAGGGTTGGACGGCGACTGGCTGCTCGGCGAGTCTCGCTGGTGGAAGTTGAGTCAGGGGGAAAAGCCTCCAGACCTCAGGGCCGGAGAGGCTTCTCCTCCGGACACCTGGGCCAGCAGCTCTCCGAGGAAGGGTGGCAGAGGGTGGATACGACAACGCCACAAACCCGTCAGTTCATCGATCCTCCTGCCTCTGGCTTGGTCCCCGTTCTTCCTTGCGATGACCGCCGCCCCGCTGGTCTTCCCAGACAGGGTACCGTACGACAGGGAGGTCGCTGCCTCGTTATTCGCTATCTCATGGCTCCTAATCTTGATCCCTCTCTACATTGCTAGAAACGAACAGCCGATGTCTGATGACGGGCTGTTCTCGCTGCCCCTTGACTGGAAGACCTTCGCACTCGCTGCACTGCTGTTCCTCCTCCACGTTGTGTGGGACCCTCTGCTCGGATGGATTTCCTATCTGCTGTTCTGGCTCGTCTGGCTCCGATCAATAGGGATGATACAAGACATCGTTTCGACCCCTCCTGCACGATGGCTGCTGCCGATCGAGACATCCGGCTGGAGTTCCTCAGTCCTGCTTGGACCACGCTGGGATGTGGTTTCGGAGGATTGGACCACCGGGCCCATAGCCAGAGCCCGATGCGAACACGGTCACCTGTCCATCGGTGGCGTCAGCCGCGATAACATCCGTTTCTTGGGGCTGACGTTCGTGCACCGATCTGGTTTCGTTCAAGACCCGTTCTTCGAGACCAAGGCAGCCGACACGGAGGTTCAGAAGGTTCTCTCGAGGCCTCCGGTCGAGCAGAATGGACAGGAATGGCCAACGAGGTTGATTGTCCTAGATGAAGAGGAGTGATGCTCCCTCGGGTTCGCGACGGCAGGCATTTGAACCGACCACGACCCGGCAGTGCATGGACATCTGCATCCTACTTGGATCGAAGTCCGACCTACCTGTTTCAGACAAGTGCACGGCAGTGCTCTCTGAATTTGGAATATCGCACGAAGTCAGGGTCGCATCGGCCCACCGCGCGCCCAAGTACCTCGAGGACGTCGTCGCCTCGGCCATCGACGACGGATGCAAGATATTCATCGGTATTGCCGGGATGGCAGCCGCCCTCCCAGGTGTGGTCGCTGCGATGACCACCTTGCCCGTCATCGGCGTCCCAGTGGGCGGCAAGGTCCCACTTGACAGCCTCCTCTCTATTGTCCAGATGCCTCCCGGGATGCCCGTGGCCACTGTCGGCGTCGACCGTGGTGATAACGCAGCAGTACTCGCTATTCAGATGCTGGCGATGAACGACGCCGAACTCGCTGCCAATTTCTCCAAGTGGCGCAATTCACGTACCGCGAGAGTCATCGCAGATGACGAGTCATTGAGAGAGTGAGAGGTTTGATGCAGACTCAGATGCTGGTTGACGAGGCGGTGGAGGCCCTCCAGTCGCAGATCAGCGACACTGCGATTATCGCTTGCTCAGGGGGCATCGACAGCACGGTAGCCGCAATCCTCGCCCACCGTGCGGTCGGCAGCCTGCTTCACTGCGTCTACGTCGACACTGGCCTGATGCGCAAGCACGAGTCCGATGAGGTCGCCGAGATGTTCGCCGATATGGGCATCGAGCTCAAGGTGGTAGACGCCTCAGAGCGCTTCTTCAATCACCTCAAGGGCATCACCGAACCCGAGGCCAAGCGCAAGGTCATCGGCGAGCAGTTCATTCGGGTGTTCGAGGATGAGCAGGCTCTGTGCGGTGCGAAGTTCCTAGTTCAGGGCACTATCGCGCCGGACTGGATTGAGTCCGGCGGCGGCGAGCGTGACGTCATCAAGTCGCACCACAACGTCGGCGGCCTGCCGGACGACGTCAATCTGATTATAGTCGAGCCATTGCGTGAGTTCTACAAGGACGAGGTCCGTGAAATCGCGCGCAAGCTCGAGATCCCTTCCAGCGAGCGACAGCCGTTCCCCGGCCCGGGCCTCGCCGTGCGAGTCCTCGGGGACCTTACCCCTGAGAGGGTCGAGGCCTGCCGCGAGGCCTGCCACATCGTCGAGACGCATCTACAGGCCGCGGCCGCCGATGGCAAGTGCGAACTGCCCTGGCAGTACTTCGCCGCCCTCCTTCCGGTAAGGAGCGTGGGGGTGCACGGCGATGTGCGCGTTCACGGTGAGACTGTGGTGGTGAGAGCAGTGACGAGCCTCGACGGCATGAGTGCCAGATACTCGGAGATTCCACACGAGGTGCTGGCCGGAATCAGCACCGAGATCACCAATTCCCTGAAGGGCCAGGTGAACCGGGTAGTCTACGACATCACCCACAAACCACCCGGGACTATCGAGTGGGAGTAATCCGATTCTTTGATGAAGGTGTGAGCAAGCCGCGAGTCAGGCCGACATAGCTTAGTTGGTGGAGCGGTGGACTGTTAATCCACAGGTCGCAGGTTCGAGTCCTGCTGTCGGCGCCATCAGTCCCTTCTAGCGAGAGCCGCCAGTGCGAGCACGGCCAGAGCCGAGATCAGTCCGAACCCCGGGGTGCTTCCGCCTTCATCCGGATCGACGTAGTCGGGACCATCGGTGTTGTCATTGTCCCTGACGTCGCAGATTCCGTCGCCATCGGTGTCCGTTGGTACCGAGTTGAAGTTCAATGGGTCGGAACCACAGTCTGTCTCGTCCGCATCGGAGTAATCGTCGCCGTCGTCGTCGAGGTCTGCGTTGTCGCCGGTGCCGTCGCCGTCGAAGTCGTCCCACTCGCTCGGGTCCATCGGCTTCGCATCATCGCTGTCCGCCACTCCGTCACCGTCGTCGTCGGGATCGAGGTCGTCGCACTGGCCGTCGCTGTCGAAATCAGCCGGCACAGAGTCCTCATCCAATGAATCGCTGCCACAGTCGGACTCAGTTGCGTCGGACCAGCCGTCGCCGTCGTCATCGGAGTCCGCATTGTCGCCAGTGCCGTCCCCGTCGCTGTCGACCCACTCAGAAGCGTCATCAGGGAACTCGTCGTCCGAATCGCCCCAGCCGTCGCCGTCGTCATCTGAATCCGCGTTGTCCCCGGTGCCGTCCCCGTCGCTGTCGACCCACTCCGCCGCATCGCTAGGGAACTCATCATCATCGTTGTTGTAACCGTCACCGTCTATGTCCGCGTCCGTTGCGTCGCACTGCGAATCTCCGTCTTGATCAGCAGGCACCGAATCGGGATCCATCTGGTCACTACCACAGTCCGACTCGATAGCATCGCTCCAGCCATCGTTGTCGTCGTCCTCGTCAGCATTGTCTCCCACGCCGTCACCGTCGGTGTCAGTGGTCTCGTTGGGATTCAACGGAAAGTCGTCATCGACGTCGTCAACACCGTCGTTGTCGTCGTCGGGGTCCTGGTCGTTAGGAATCCCGTCACCGTCGAAATCGTCGCCTTCTAGTGCGTCGCAGATGCCGTTGGAATCAGCGTCAGCTGGGACATCGTTTCCGTCTAGCGGGTCGGTCCCACAGTCAACCTCGTCGGTGTCGAGCCAACCGTCGCCGTCGTCATCTGAGTCAGCGGTGAGCACCACCGTCGAGGTGAACTGTATGTTGTCGAGGTACAGGGCCTCCAAAGCAGAGTTCGAGGCGAATTCGACTTCGAGATGACCGTGCCCGGCCGCTCCTATCATCACCGTCATCGTCGTCCAAGTGTCGATCCACGATGAGTTGTCGGTGTCGATGTCGTAGCCCGTTGTGTTGACGATCTCGATATCGCTGTTCGCGCCGATGAATCTGATGACGAGGTAGTCCACGGGGTTCGAGGTCTCGTATCCGGTGTCTTGGAGGAAGAAGTCGAAAGTCATCACTTCTGCTGTTATGTCATCGAGAGCCAGAGTGGCGATTCCATCGACGTCCGACATCTGGTAGCCGTTGTTACCATCGGTGAAGTTGCCGACAGTCCCTGTGTAGTTGATCGTGCCGAAGTAGTCACCGTCTGTCAGTCCGACGCCGCCGGTCGAGGTGTAGTAGAGGGTGAAACCCATCTCTGACCCATTAGTCTGGTTGTGGGCGATATGAGGTTCGTTGGCGTTGTTCCAAAGGTACCTGCTGACCGATTCGCTTCCAGTGTCAGTGTACTTCACGCTCGCGATGGTGAAAGGGTCCTCGAAGGAGGTGTAGCCGACAACCGATTGAGAAGAGCAACCGCTCACTACGGTGTCAGGCAAACCATCCCCGTCGGTGTCCGTGTCCGCGCACGGGTTGTTCGGGAAATCATCGTCCGCATCATCGGTCCCATCCCCGTCCGAATCGGTGGCTAGGACGGTGTACGGGACTGCTACGAGCAGCAAGGCAATCAGTATCGTTGTGAGCATGGCGCGTCGGCTCATGGGGTGCCATGTCGCCCCCGATTCAAAATACTCTTCCCCGATGAGTCTGAAAGCAGCCGTTCCACGTGCTTCCGCTAAACTCTTTGACCTGTTCTCGATGCAGGTGCATGAGCGCTCGCGAGGCAGCATCGAGGATACTGGAAGCAGTTGATGAGTCGGGCAGGCACTACCGCGACAGCCTGCCGATGATAGCCAGCGAGAACATCCTCAGCCCACTTGTTCGCAAGGCCTGCAACTCGGATCTGCACGGCAGGTACGCCGAGGGTCTACCGGGGAAGCGGTACTATCAGGGATGTGACGACTTCGATACCATAGAGGAGATTGGAATCTCCTCCGCCAAACGCGTCTTCGACTGCAACTTCGCCAATATCCAGTCGACCTCAGGGACAGTGTCG
>Ga0208113_1000036_pt1 | contig 56698 bp, 52 predicted proteins | sample Knorr_S7_td_NADW_FD_185598 | JGI IMG/M metagenome (GOLD analysis project Ga0208113, IMG submission 185598) | Marine microbial communities from Southern Atlantic Ocean transect - Knorr_S7_td_NADW_ad_2505m_LV_A (SPAdes) (version 2) | ecosystem: Environmental > Aquatic > Marine > Oceanic | place...
TTCCCATCTCGAAACCCAAAGGTCTCCAGCGGGGTTGTTAGTTCATGGATCGTGGCTGGTTGCGGAAGGGACGGATGTCGACTTCACGCTGAATCAAGCTGGTTTCCCGATATGTTGAGCGCCTATCCTACAACGTCATACCGCGTTTTCGACTTCGCGTGATGGGTTTGTTGTCACAGGCACAGATGGACAGGTTCCGCCTGACCAACTGGGGATGCAGCGTTGCATTGTGCAATATCGGTGTCCGAAACGACTTCTGCGCTTGTCATGCGGAAGCTGGTAATGTGAGGCAACCCAAAGGTGTTAAAGGGGGAGAATGGTAACAATAGCTTACCACAGCCCTTGGGATTAGTCTACATAGCCGGTCGTGTTCAAGCTTTAGTGTTTCCGTGAGTTGTCGGAACTGGGTGTTCGACGATGTCATCCTCGTAAGATGTGCCCGTGTCGATAGATGTCGATACCAACGCTGCATAACCCTAGTTTCCTGCAGAATCGGCGCCAACGAGCGGCAGGTGGTGCTGTCCGCCCTCTCGAACGATGTTTTTGGCAACGCCAATGAACTCCCTGAATAGTGGATGCGGCCTGTTAGGGCGGGACAAAAACTCTGGATGGAACTGAGTTCCAACCATGAATGGGTGGTCTGCAAATTCCATGATCTCGATCAGTTTGCCATTGGGAGACAAACCGGAGGGCCATAGTCCGACCCCTTCAAATTCCTCTCGGAAGGTGTTATTAAATTCCCAGCGATGGCGGTGCCGCTCCTGCACGACATCCTGGCCGTATGCTTTGGACGACCATGTATCGTTGACCAACTGGCAGGGGTACAGACCCAATCTCATACTGCCGCCCATCTCATCGACGTCTTTCTGAGATTCCATCAAATCTATGACGGGGTAGGGCGTGTTAGGGTTCATTTCAGTGGAGTTGGCCCCGTCCTTTCCCATCAGGTTTCGGGCGATGTCTACAACCATTGCCTGAAGGCCCAGGCACAAACCCAGATAAGGCACATCGTGGTCGCGGGCGTACCGCACAGCTTCGATCATACCCTCGAAACCACGAGGCCCGAAGCCTCCCGGCACAACGATGCCAGAGACGGAGTTCAGAAATGCGTCGGCGCCAACCTCTTCGATCTCCTCGGCGCCGACCCACCGGACCTCGATGTCCCTGTCGAAGTGCAATCCGGCATGCAGCAGGGCTTCTTTAACCGAGATGTAGGAATCCTGAAGGTCAACGTATTTGCCTACCACGGCGACGGGCAGGGACTCTTTTGGCTTGTGGATAGCCGCCACCAGTTTTCTCCAGTCGACCAGGTCTTGCTGTTGGAACTGGATGTCCAGCGTGTCCTTGATGAGGTCGCCCAATCCTTCTTCCTGAAGGATCAACGGGACTTCATAGACGCTGGACACTGTGGGCAGGGTGATAACTGCCTCGACCGGCACGTCGCAGTGGACCGAAATTTTGGTCTTGATGTCCTCGTCCACCTCGTAATCGCTTCGACAGATGATGACGTCGGGGAGGATTCCGATGCTCCGAAGCTCGCGGACGCTGTGCTGGGTCGGTTTGGTCTTGAGTTCTTTCGTGGCTGATATATAAGGCAGATACGTGACGTGGATGTAGAACACGTTGTCCTTGCCGATTTCGCGCCGCATCTGTCGGATGGCTTCGAGGAACGGCAAGCCCTCGATGTCGCCGACAGTGCCACCAACCTCCACCACAATGACGTCGGCTCCGCTGGCTTCTGCCAGTCGCATCATTCGCTCTTTTATGGCGTCTGTGACATGGGGGATCGCTTGAATGGTTCCGCCGAGGAACTCGCCCTTGCGTTCGCGGGCGATGACGTCGCTGTATATCTGGCCGGCCGTGACGTTGGATAGCTGGGACAGGTCGATGTCCACGAACCGCTCGTAGTGACCCAAGTCCAGGTCTGTTTCGCTGCCATCCTCGGTGACGTACACCTCCCCATGCTGGTAAGGTGACATGGTTCCGGGGTCAACGTTAAGGTACGGGTCCAGCTTGAGCAGAGAGACAGACACCCCTCGGCTCTTGAGAATCCGGCCAATCGAGGCAACGCTAACGCCCTTGCCCACGGAACTGACAACGCCGCCGGTAACAAATATCATCTTGGTCATGGCAAAGTTACTCCTTAGTTTTGCGGCGGACAGTCAGCGAATCGCGCGGGCCGGATGTAAATCACTTTCGGATGTTCTGAGGTCAGTTCGGATGGAGGCGCCAATGAAGACGCACGCCATGAAGCCAGAATGCCGGCCATAGGAAATACTCGGATGTTGAGTGGGACAGTTCGAGAGGGGTTTTGGGGGGGTGAGGTTTCGGTAGGGCAGAGCCACTACCGGGACACCTCTTTGAGGGCTTTCGCGAGAATTTGCGTCACAGCCTTTGAGCGCTTCCTCTCTTGTTTGGAAAAGTATATCTATCCAGTCTCGAATGTGTCAACAAACATTTCGTTCAATTTAACCCAAAGGTTGAGGAGGTGAACACTTGGCGGTATCTGTTATACCTGCTTATCGGGTGGTGAGTCACTTCGCCAAGCAGTCCGAGAATCTGCCCGCGATGGACGCGGTGGACGCCATCGAAAATCGGACGCGGGATTATGTTCGCAACTTGTTGTCTACGCTCCACCCGTCTTTCGTTGAGATGGGCCAGCGCACTGCCGTCACTCAGTTGGGAGACCCAAGTGTACCTGTTCTGCTTGCGGCCCTAGATGATTTGGAGGCCGGTGATGCCCGGGAAATAGCGGACAGGGCGGTGGACAAAGCGGTCAAAGCCCTGTCGCGTCCAGACCTGAACTCCCGAATTTTCCTGTTTCCTGGAGATGGCGAGAGCAGCGTACTATTGAACCAGATGAACGGTGTCCTCGGGTTCAGCCTGGGCGCGCAGGCCACGTTGGTATTCGTGTGGCCTGTGGAAAATTGGCAGAACTGGTTGTCCTACACGGTGATCCACGAGTACGCTCATCTGGTCCGCAATCTGCTGTTTCCAAGAGGAATCGCCGGAGGCAAGTTGGTGTACATGAAGACGCAGGAGCCGGAGACGCTCCTCGACGCCATGATTGCGGAAGGAGTTGCCGACGCCTTCGCTCTCAGCGTCATGTCGGAGGTCAACCCGCCCTGGACGGACGCGCTTGATGATGAGGAAACCGAGCGAATATGGCCCAGGATACGCCGTCGTTTGGGAGTCTCGGACCCGACGGAAATCCGGCGGATGCTGTTCGGCGATAACGACCGCGTGCCTCAGTGGGCCGGCTACACTCTAGGATACCGAATGGTGACGTCCTACCTGGAGAGACAGCCCGATTCCACACTCGCCCAAGCGGCGCTTTTGCCAGGAAGCGCGATACTCGCCGGGTCGCGGTACGCCGACTCTTGACCCTCGGCCTCGCATCCCGTACATTCCAACTCGGCTCGTTCAGTCAATTATCTTGAATGCAGGCTCACCGGAGGTAGCTCGACCGATGCGTTATTACGCTCTGATATCCAACGACGGAGACAACCGACTTACAGCCGAACCCGAGGACGGACTTCTTCTTGACCTGACGTCGATAGACCCAGATTTGACTGATCTCGAAGACTTGGCCATCGCGGCGTCCCTCTCCGGGACCAACATTGACGAGATCGCCTCGCGGATTCTCAGCGACGGTGAAGCCGACAGGTTCGACCTAAGTGAGTTGATGGATATGTCTCGCGGAGGCGAATCGTACTATCGGCTCGACCGACCGTTCGAGCCACCGGAGGTCTGGGCCGCAGGCGTGACTTATAAGTCCAGTGAGTTGGAGCGCATTCGGGAGAGCGACACGCCGGACGTATATTCAAACGTATATTCGGCAGAGCGTCCAGAGTTGTTCTTCAAAGCAACGCCAGACCGATGCGTCGGGCCGTTTGAGTCTGTGGGCATCCGAGGAGACTCGGACTGGAACGTACCGGAACCGGAACTCGCCTTCGTCTTGTATAAAGACGAAATCATTGGCTACACCATTGGCAACGACATGAGCAGCCGGACAATTGAGGGCCAAAATCCTCTGTATCTTCCACAGGCGAAAGTATTCGACCGGTGCTGCGCTATCGGGCCGTGCTTCGTGTCCGCAGAGTCTTTGGGCGATGTCACCGACCTCTCAATCGCTTGCACAATAACTCGCAACGGAGAGGATGTCTGGCACGACGAAACCTCCACGTCGGAAATGGCGCGGTCGTGCGATGAGTTAGCCGACTGGCTCCAGCGTTACAACTACGTCCCCAACATGACGGCTGTTTTGACCGGCACAGCGATAGTGCCCCCGCCTGAATTTACGCTCCGGGAGGAGGACATCGTCACGATGTCCATATCGGGCATCGGCACTCTGGAGAACGACGTGGTGGTCGTCTAAGACACTAATCTCCAACCGAACGCCGCCCCACGATCCTCCGACGCACGCGGCCTGAGAACGTCAGCGGGAGGATAATGGACAGCGCTGCCAACGCCCACACTTACATGCTGGGAACAGGCGGCCCTGTCGTGAACTTCTTGTAGGTGTTGTTGCTGATTACGCCGTCTAACGTGTCAGCGGTAGCGCTAGCAATGTTGGTCAACATTCTGGACGCGCCTGAGTCGACTTTGACCACGATTGTTGCTGTCGAGCTGGCTCCAGCAGCCAGCGTTCTGAACGTGCACGTAATATCCGTAGTCCCGGCGCACGAACCTCCGATTGCCTCAGCAAAAACCAGAGTCGATCCAGGCGGGAGCTTGTCCTTAATCTGAACGTTAGTCGTGGCGGTGGATGTGCTGTTGTTGGTGATTGTGCCGACGGTCACAGGGTCAAGGGAGCCGGTTTTCACTATTTCGAGGTCGGCAGACGGAATGCTCCTGCTGAACACCTCCACGGCATCGTCATCCCGCCCCGAGGTGTAGAGGTGCTTTTCATCTGGGCTTATAGCAATGGAACGAGCGCCGTCGAGTCCGTCGACACCTCCCACGCCGTCTCTCCATATCTGCGCGACGGTGAGCTCCACTGTCGCAGAGTTTCGACTGAACATCGTAACCGTATTGTAGATGGTACCCGCGATGTACACTTGGTTTCCATTTGGGCTGACGATTACTGACGCGGCGCCGGCGAGTCCGTCGATTAGGCTTGAACCGTCTTTGTGGGTTTCAACGAAGGTCAGTTCGCCTGTCGGCGCGTTTCGGCTAAATACCGCCAATGCTTTATCGACGCAGCTTGCGGCATAGAGGCGTTTGCCATCCGGACTGACCGTCACTCCGATTGGACCACCCAGTCCGTCGACGCCTTCAACGCCGGCCTGCTTAAACTCGACGAAGCTGGGCGCACCTGTCGCTGGGTTTCGGCTGAACACCGCCACTGAGTCTTCAGTATAAGCCGGGGCGTATACGTGCTTGCCATCGGGACTGACGGTGACCGAACGAGCGGTTTCTAATCCATCGACGCCTCAGACGCCGTCCTTCTGGGCTTCAACGAATGCGAGGTTGCCTGTCGTCCCGTTCCGAATGAACACTGTGAGAGTGTGATCTTGGTTGCTTGTAGCATAGACATGGTCGCCGTCTGGGCTGACAGTGACCGAAATCACGCCGTAAAGCCCGTCGACGCCTCCGACGCCATCCTTCTCAACCTCCACGAATGTCAATTCGCCGTTGCCATCTGCTGATGCTGCTTCAGTCCAGATAAGGCTGGTCAGCGTGGCGCAAATAGCGGTTATTACGATAGCGTAGAGAATATTTCGATGCGCTTCCCGGAATTCACTGATGGAATTACAACCTTAGGCATGGCTGAGCCCACCGTCGAGATACAAAGTCTCGCCGGTCATGTAGGCTGAGGCGTCGGAGATCAGATATAGGGCCAGCAGGCCGACCTCTCGGAGTTCTCCGACTCGGCCGAGGGGGATTGAGGTTTTGGCACGCTCTCGGGAGGCAGTGACTTGGGCAGGGTCGCCGGTTTCGGGGTCTGGAAACTGGCCGGGCGCGACGCAGTTGACGGTCACTCCGTAGGGTGCCCATTCAAGGGCTAGCGTTTGCGTCAGTCGGGCCACTCCGGCCTTTGCGGTGGAGTAGGCAAGCATGTCGGGACTGCCTTTGCGGGCCGCGAAGCCGCTGATGTTCACGACCCGGCCTGCTCCCCTTTCGAGGAAGTGAGGGCCGAAGGTCCGGCATCCCAAGAAGGCCTCGGTCAGGTTGATGTCGATGACGAATCGCCACTCGTCGTCGGTCAGGGGAGTTGACGGAACGCCTCCGGGCAGAGGCACGATGGGTTTTCGTATGGCGTCGCCCAGGTTGTTGACCAGGGCATCGACGTGGCCCCACTTCTCCATCGCGTAGTCGTAGGTGCGCTGCCAGTCTTCAGATTTTGTGGCGTCGGCAGTCAGGATTTCGATGGGGTGTCCGTCGGCGTCCATCGACTCGGACAAAGGGACTAGATACTGGTTCGTCAGCGACGTGACCATCACCTTGGCCCCTGATTCAGCAAGCACTCTGGCGATGCCCTTCCCAATGCCTCTTGCGGCCCCTGTGATGATGACAGTTTTTCCTTCGACGCTGTATTCGCTGGGTAGCATGGTTTGTCTCCGAGGTATCAGGTTTTCAGGTGGTCGGGTGTCAGGACGAGGAATTCTAATGGCCGACTGTTACTCTGCAGGCGGCAAGTGTGAAAGAGCCTGATTGACGAAATCTATGCAGACAGCCGCGGACCACGATTCCAAAAGCGCGGTGGTTGCTTTGCCTGGGATGCCTTCCCCTACGGGCAGGCCGTTCAGGGTCGCAACTGGCAGGATGCAGTATCGTGTGCTGGAGACGAACGCTTCGTCGGCGGCGTAGATGTCTCGTTGGGTGTAGGTTCCTTCGTCCACCGGGAAGTTCAGCGAGTCCGCAAGTTCCAGCACGGTCTGCATACTGACGCCAGGGAGGACGTTTCGGCGGTCGGGCAGTTTGATGCGCCCGTTTTTGACGAACATGAAATTTGCGCCTTCACACTCGCTGACTCCGCCGTTGGGACTCGCCATCAGCAGGAAGACCTGCTGGGAACCGTCTTTGCTGTCTCCCGGTTCCTGGCCAGGAGGGATGCCATAAGTGTTGGGAGTGACGATTCGAACGCCGTCAATGTAGCTTCTGGCAAATCTTGTGAAATCCAGCGGTTGGCAATAGACGACAACGTTGATGGTCCCAGTATCGTCAGGGGACTGTCGTTGCGACTGGTTGACGATCTGAGTCACGATGTACTCGTGGCCGTTTGGGAGCAGGGACAGGTTGGCCTCTATGACTCCGAGGGTGATACGTTCAAGTTCCTCTATGGAGATTTGAGGGTCGATCGAAGATGCCTCAAGGCCTCGGTATAGCCGTTCAAGGTGCGACCTCAGTTTGAAAACTTTGCCGCCGAAAGTCCGCTCGGCGTCGTAGAACCCGCCGATCGAAGCAGCGTTGATGCGCTGCAACAGCGGCGAGGCCTGAGAGTGGGGCAAGATGCGCCCGTTGAGGTATGTCAGAAGCTCGATGGACTCAGCCATCTAGTGTTACCTTCCCGCAAAATAGCTGTCGGCAATCAGCTTTCAGAATTCGCCATTCTGAGGCCTCAGTCGAAGAATCTGTTCGTTAACCAGACAACTGTTGCTCTGCACGCGATCAGATGCTTCGACTGAAACTCGGCATGACAGTTTGGTTATTTATCGTCGTCGCAAGAGGCGTTTTTTTATCTTGGTGAAAGTGGTCACCGCATGGATGAGCGGCGTCATCTTACGCCCGTGTATCGTACCCTGAGCGAGGGCGGTTTTGAAACCCTCAGGCGTGCCGTCGAACACGGGCATGTCAACGTATGTGCGGCCGAGCTCGATTGTTGTGTGGGCATCGCTGACGCCGGATGCCAGCAGGCCATGCTTCTCGGCGAACTCGTAGGCCTTGCGGTTGTCGGCGTCCATGTTGTTTCGAGAGTTGAACACCTCAACGATGTCGGCAAAGGGCAGGACTTCCTCCAGACCAGGGCGAGTGATGACCTCGCGTCTGAACCGGTCGAAGGGGTGAGGCAAGGAGACCAGGCCGCCCTGATCCTTGATACGTTTCGCGGTCTCCAGCGGAGTCAGGCCCCTGGGGATCGTTTCCTCCAGAAACAGGCCTGTCACCTCGCCCTCGGAAGTGCCCACTTCCTCGCCGATTATTACTCTGAAATCGGCTAACTCGCGGACCTCGAATGCGCCCTCGGTCGTGTTGTGGTCTGTGACCGCTATGCAGGTCAGGCCCACCTTTTTGCATTGGCGGACCAGTTGCTCCGGCGCCATCTCCGAATCTGGAGAGAAGTGGGTGTGCATGTGGAAGTCGGCTTTGAGCATCATTCTTCGTCGTCATCCAAATCATCTGACGGGTCGACGATTGATTCGGACTGGAACGTCATTTGCTGGCCGTACTCGGCTTTGATGCGAGTGATTTTCAACTCGGCTGAACCCAGCATATCGTTGCAACGCGTCGCCAGCCTGACGCCGCGCTCATATCTTTCAGTGGCGTCAGCTAGACTCAACCCTCCGGTTTCCAGTTCTGCCACGGTCTCCTCAAACAGCTTCAGCGCTTGTTCGAAGCTGAGGTTTTCCAGTTCTGAGTCGGTCAGAGGGTGGGTTCCGTTATCGCTGTCTGCCATAAATGTATCCCAAGATGAATTTGAGCTTAAAAGGCGCTTTTACGGTCGATCGTCATCGTGGAGCCGAAAGGGCGGGTAGGTGTCTGTTACCAGTATGAATGCGTAGCTCGCCACTCTGTTTCCCCATCGCATGACGCCGACATTGAAATCGAAAAAGCGGCGCGGATAGCGTCCGGTGAACAGGATAGCGAACCAGGCGAGGATGGTAACCACGATCATCGCCAACCAAAGGAAGAAAAGCGCGATGTAATGAGGAAAGGCGAATAGCCACTTGAACAGTGGCATGACCCTGTTCAGGCCCCATTCGGTGTCCGGGTAGGCGATGTCCAGATGCACCGATTGCTCCTCGTCGGTCGAGGGGTACACGTCGGTCAACAGGAACATGTAGGCGACGACCCGATTGGTGAACTGCATCAGGGCTAGGTTCCACTCGAACCACCATCGAGGATACTTGTTCTGGAATAGCAGCATAAGAACGATGGGAACGAACAGGACGCCTCCGACCTGAGCGCTTGCGAGAGACACCTTTTCGAGACCAAATGCGTATGTGGTCCCGGACATAAAGGCCAGCACTACCCAGATTGGCAATACGTAAAAAACTCGCAACAGTGTCGATTTTCTGTCCAGCGGCCTGTCGGGATAGTCAACGCTGAACTGGACAGGGTACATGCTAACTGTGTAATAAGCGGCCATTCCGATCCCTCTTGAGTTGGTTGGAGGCTCAGTCTATCACAGAGGCGTCGAAGCTCCCGCGGGAGACTCGGACTCTGACAATGTCGTCTGACGCGACATCGTCGGCGTCGGTGACCGCTGCGCCTGAGTCTCGACGTTCGACGATTGCATATCCTCGGCGGAGTGTGTCCGCTGGATTCAGGGATTCCAGCCGCAGTCTGATTCCTTCGACACGCTCTCGGGTGATATTCAGATGGCTGTCGAGATGGGCTTCCGCGGTCCGCAGCATGTCGTCCAGTCGCATTCGGTGTGTGTCAAAATCGGGCACGGTCCGGTCCAGGTCAGTTTTCAACTGGTTCAGTGTCTGGGCAGACCGGGAAATCTGGTCTGTGACGAACATACCCAACGCCTGATAGCCAGATGCCACTCGAATCGCAAGCTCGGCGCGGTCCGGTACCGCAAGCTCGGCGGCGGCGGATGGAGTGGCCGCTCGGAGGTCTGCCACGAGGTCGCATATTGTGTGGTCGGTTTCATGTCCCACTGCGCTGATTACCGGGGCCTGGCTGGAGAACACCGCTCTCGCTACCGTCTCCTCATTGAAGGGCCACAGGTCTTCCAGCGACCCGCCGCCTCTCCCAACGATCACTGTGTCGATGTCCGGTTCCGAGTTCATCGCCCTGAACGCTTCAACTATCCCTGCGGCGGCATGGTCTCCCTGCACGAGGGTTGGGGCAAGGACAAGCTCAATCAAAGGATAGCGGCGCGCCGTGACCGTTTGGATGTCGTGCCATACTGCCCCGGTCTCGGATGTGATGACGCCAACGCGGCGGGGATACTCAGGTATTGGTCGCTTTCGAGACGGTTCGAACAGGCCTTCCTGCTCTAGTTTCAGCATGAGCTGTTCGAGTTGGAGTTGAAGCTCGCCGACGCCTTCTGGCTGGGCGATGTCAACGACCATCTGGAGGTCGCCCCGCGATTCGTAGATGGACATGCGTCCGTGGGCGATTATTGCGGCGCCGTCCCTGATGTGTTCCAGCCCGCGGGAGTTTCGGAACATCACGCAACGCAACGAGCTGTTGCCGTCCCGCAACGTGAAGTACGCGTGGCCCGCTGCTGAGATTGTCGCCTGCGGAATCTCGCCTTCGATCCAGATGTCCTGAAGGACGTCATCATAGGCAAGCAACTCGTTCATATACGAGACGACCTGGGAAACGCCGTAAACCGCCATGTCAGCCCCTGGCATGCTAGACGCGGGAGAGGTACTCGCCCGAACGGGTGTCGACCTTTATCTTCTCGCCTTCGTTTACGAACAAAGGGACCTGCAAAAGATGGCCGGTTTCCAGCTTGGCGAGTTTGGTGGCGCCTGTGGCAGTGTCGCCTTTGAGTCCGGGGGGCGAGTCTGTGACTTCCAATTCGACCGTGATTGGCAATTCTATGGCGATGGGATTGTCTTCGTAGAACACCATCTCGACGGTCATCTGCTCAATCAGGAACGGCAGAGCGTCGGGCATTGAATCTTTGGAAAGCGGAAACTGATCGTAGGTCTCGTCATCCATAAAGTAGTACAGATCGTCTTCTTCGTAGATGAATTGGGCGTTGCGCCTCTCCACAGCCGCTGGAGTGAGTTTGACGTCGTAGCCGTTGAAGGTCTTGTCGACTACGCGCCCTGAACGTATGGCGCGAAATCGAACCCGCATAACCGGCGCGCGCTGCTGCATCTTCCGGCTCTCGTACTCGACGACGATGTGAGGCTCGCCGTCCAGGTCGATAGCCATGCCTTTTCTGAGGTCTCCGTAGCCTATGGACATTCCGCTTCTCCACAACCTGGTCATTCTGAGACCGCAGTCGAAGAATCTGGTCTGTCGAGCGCTCATGAGATTACACGACCAGATACTTGACGTCACTCAGTATGACAACGGGGATTTATTCCTAATGCTATTAACTCTTTCTCAGCAAGAACTGACGATTATTTCGGCGATTGGGATAGAACTTTAGCCCGCCCGTTCTCCAGGGACACGATGTCCTCGATTCGCACGCCGCCCCACCCGGGTATGTAGATGCCTGGTTCGATGGTGAACACCATCCCGTTCTCCAGCACATCCCCAGATTTTGGCACGACCCTGGGCCGTTCATGGACTGCAAGGCCGACGCCGTGTCCCAGACCGTGGCCGAAGTACTCACCGAAGCCTGCATCGGCGATAAAGTCCCGCGCCACAGCATCCACCTCTGCTCCGGTCATGCCCGGACGGACGGCCTCTTCCGCAGCGGCCTGTGCTCCCAGCACGGTATCATAGATTTCCCTGAACCGGTCGTCTGACGGGCCGACGCAGAATGTCCGGGTCAGATCGCTGCGGTATCCTTGGTAGGTGGCGCCCATATCTATGACGACTGGGTCGCCCATTTTTATCACGGTATCATCGGCCCTGTGATGTGGCAACGCCCCGTTTGGGCCTGCCCCAACGATGATGTCGAAGGCGATGCTCTCGGCCCCCAACTCTCGCATGGCCTTCTCGATGTCCCAGGCGACCCTCTTTTCGATCATGCCAGGCTCGATGGCCGACGCGACGTTTCCCAACGCCTGATCGGCGATGGCGATGGCTCGTTCCAGCAATTCTCGTTCGGTGTCATCTTTTACTGCCCGCATGGTCTCGACGATGCCTGTCGTAGGGACCAGTTCCACTAATTTGTCGGATTCACCCTTCGCGAGGTCGTCAATGAACCCGGAGTGAGTCGCGACTGTTAGATCATCGCTCTCGTAACCGATTCTGGTTAGGTTCATTTCAAAGGCTAAATCTGCCAGCCAGGAAGAGCCATATGCAGTGCGATGAATCCGGTAGTCGGGCGCTTGTTGGCCGCCCTGTTCGACATACCGGAAATCGGTTACCAGCACGGCGTCAAAGGCCGAGATCAGCAAGTAGCCCGCAGAGCCTGTGAAACCTGAGAGGTACCGTCGGTTTTCTGGCATAGAAATAAACATGCCATCAATATCATGGTCTGATAACTGGAGCCGCAGATTTTCGATTCGGGATGAAATCCTCATGCGACGCGAGATTCCTTGATCTGCTCAACCAGAAATTCCAATGCGTAAAGGTAGCCTTTGTATCCCAGTCCCGCAATCTGGCCCACCGCAAGCTCGGCGACCACCGAGTGGTGGCGGAACGTCTCGCGGGCGTGGATGTTGGACAGGTGGACCTCGATGAATGGCAGTCTGGAGTCTGCCAGCGCGTCCCTGAGGGAGATTCCGTAGTGGGTCAACGCCCCTGCGTTGATTACGATGCCATCGGCATCCTGAGCCTCTGTCTGGATGCAGTCCACGATTGCCCCCTCGTGATTGGACTGAAAGAACTCGACCAGCGTGTCCAGGTCTTGCGCCTTTTTCTGGATGAGGTCTTCGATATCGGTGAGGGTCTTGACGCCGTAGTATCCAGGCTCGCGCTTGCCGAGGTTGTTCAGGTTCGGGCCGTTAATAACCAGTATTTTCAAATTCTTTTCCCAGACAGCGCCATTTTGTTAAGAGGACGTCGCTGAATTGTCCTCAACTGCTATAGTTTTGGTGGCCCTGGGGTGAGCGGCCATGTATGCCCGACGCGCCTCGGACCCGGTGACGTGAGTGTAGACTTGAGTGGTCGCGGGACTGGCGTGTCCGAGCAATTCTTGGACCACGCGAAGATCGGCTCCTCCCTCCAGCATGTGGGTGGCGAAGGAGTGTCTGAGCGTGTGAGTGTGAACCTGCGATCCCAGGCCTGTCTCTCCGGCATAGCGTTTGACCGTCTTTTGGATGCTTCGCTGGCTCAGACGGTTGCCGTAGCGATTGACGAACAGAGCGCCATCGTCCTCAAGACTGCCATCCTTGCCCCGGACCTCTCTCAGATAGGAGGCGATGGCGTCTCTGGCGGATTCGCCCATTAGAACGACGCGCTCTTTAGAGCCTTTGCCTCGCACTCGCGCCTCGCGGGTGTCAAAGTTGATGTCAGACACGTTGAGGTCTCGCGCTTCGCTGACTCGCAGGCCTCCAGCGTAGACAAGCTCCAAGAGCGCACGGTCTCTGGCTCCAACCTTGCTGGACGTGTCGGGAGCCTGAACGAGTTTGCTCGCCTCCTCCTGAGACAGGAAACGGGGGAGGCGAGACTCTAATTTCATGACGCCTCTTGAAGGAATCGGGTCGTGTTCGATGATCCCTTTGCGCCTCAACCAGTTCAGGAAGGACCGCAGAACGCTGAGTTTTCGGGCCACGCTGGGCCTGACGTAGCCTAACTCGTGGAGCCATGCCAGGTAGGCCCGGAGCGTTTGACGGTCCAAGCTTCGGAAGTCGGCGATCTCCTTCTTTTGCATGAAGTCGCGCAACGGCTCCAAGTCAGCGCGATAGTTACGCACCGTCAGCGGCGCCAGGCTGCGCTCGGCCTGAAGATGCTCCTCGAACTTCGCCAGCAGGTCTTTCCAGACGAGGCCATCCATATCAGACGGTTGCCTCCACAAGCTCTTCCTCTGGTCGCGGGCCTTTGTGCTCGCAGTTCAGGCAGCGGCAGTTGGTGCGTCCCATCGCGACCAGCAGCCCGGTGCATTCGGGACACGGCTGAGGCAGAGGTCGCGCGTTGCTAGCAAAAGTGCATGTCGGATAGTTGGAGCAACCGTAGAAAATCTTGTTGCGGCTCTTGCTGCCCTTGCCCGCTCGCCGTTGGACCAGATCGCTTCCGCAATCCGGGCACTCGACGCCCACGCGATGCAACAGCGGCTGGGACACTTTGCACTCAGGGAATCCGCTGCACGAAAGGAACCGCCCGAACCGCCCTGACTTGATGACCATTGGCCTTCCGCAGTCGGGGCAAATTTCGTCGGTCTCCTCGTCGATCTGATCACGCGGGATTCGCTCGGCTTCCTTCATGGCCTTGTCGATGGCCTTGCCGAACGGACTGTAAAACTTTTTAAGTACCGGCGTCCACTGCTTCTCGCCCTCGGCAATCTCGTCTAGATCGCTCTCAATACGAGCGGTGAAACCGATGTCCATGATGTCCGGGAAGTGCTGAGTCAACAGACCGGTTACGGCGGTTCCCAGTTTGGTGGGATTGAACCTGCCCTGGTCTTTCAGCACGTAGTCTCTATCCATGAGGGTAGACAGCGTGGGAGCGTAGGTGCTGGGTCTTCCGATACCCTCTTCCTCCAGCTTTTTGACCAGCGACGCCTCAGTGAATCGGGGCGGGGGCTGTGTGAAGTGCTGTTGAGGTATCAGCTTCAAGCAATCCACTTGATCTCCCTTTTCCAGATGGGGCAGCATCGAGCCTATTTCTTTGTCGCCGTCAATAGGCGTATCGTCCCGGTCTTCCATGTACAGAACGCGGAAACCGGCGAATTTAAGGATTGACCCGTTCACCCGAAACTCGTACTCAGCGGACTTGCCGTTTGCGCCGATACGCACTGAGGTCGAGTCGAAAATCGCGTCGTTCATCTGGCTTGCGACAAGGCGCTTCCAGATGAGGTCGTAGAGCCGCGCCTGCTCGTTGGACAGGTGCTGACGGATGGACTGGGGGTCTCGCATAATCGAGGTCGGGCGGATGGCCTCATGGGCCTCCTGAGCGCCGCGCACCCTCTTCGTGTAGACGCGGGGTTTGGTTGGGGCGTACTCCGCGCCATACTTGCCTTTGATGTACTCAGAGGCTTGGGCAAGCGCCTGATTTGCCACGTTGGTCGAGTCGGTCCTCATGTACGTGATCAGGCCTGTCTGCTCGTCGCCGATGGATATGCCTTCGTACAATTGCTGGGCGACGGCCATTGTGCGTCGGGCGGTGAACCTGAGCTTGCGGTAGGCCTCCTGCTGGAGCGTGCTGGTGATGAACGGAGCGGCGGGACGGCTCTTGGTCTCCCGCTTTCGCACTTCGTCCACTATGTAGCTCGCGCTGGCAAGGTCGTCCAGGATTTCAGTCGAGCGTTCCTCATTGGGGATGACAATGCGACCCTTTGTCTTTTTGATGGCGTGCAGGGACGCCGTGAACAGGTTTTCCCGTCCGTTTTGAGGCCGTTTGGACATATCGGCGTCGATAGACCAGTACTCGGTGGGTATGAAGGCGTTAATTTCCGCCTCTCGGTCCACGACGAGTCTTAGAGCCACGGACTGAACCCGACCGGCGGACAGCCCTCGACGGACCTTGCCCCAGAGCACGGGGCTGAGTTTGTATCCAACGATTCGGTCCAACACCCGGCGGGCCTGCTGAGCGTCGATGAGGTCTTTGTCCAGATCGCGAGGATCGGCGAAGGCCTCGGTGATAGCTTCGCGGGTGATCTCGTGGAACACGACGCGTTTGGCCTTCTTCTTGGGAATCTTGATGGCCTCCATCAGGTGCCAGGAGATGGCCTCTCCCTCGCGGTCCGGGTCTGTCGCCAGATACACAGTGTCGGCCTCTTTGGTGGCCTTGCGTAACTCGGCGAGGATTTTCTTTTTGTCGTCCATTACCGCGTAAGTGGGGTCGAAGTTGCCCGATTCTAGGTCAACTCCCATCTTGCCACGCGGGAGGTCTCGGACGTGGCCCATAGAGGCCAGCGCCACGTATTTGTCGCCAAGAAAGCGTTGGACTGTTCGCGCCTTGGCCGGAGATTCAACGATTACCAGGTCTTTTGCCATTGTGCCTCACACTATTTGGTATGCAGTTCGGGTCTCTTTCAGCCTCATGTAATTCATTCCGCCCACCTGTCTGACGAGACTCTCAAGTTCCATCATAGTTAGCGCGCTGCTAACTGTCGAGGCTGCCAGGGCAGAATTTCTAGTTATTTCGTCTATATGGATAGGATCGAAACTGACAAACTTGAGAACCGTAGCCCCCGCTTCATCTTCGGGGAAGAAAGCTGCCATTTCAAGTTGGCGGGTCACGGTCGAGAGATTCAACTCCTCTAGAATATCCTTAACGTCGGTTACCAATTTCGCGCTGGAGTCGCGAATCAGCCGGTGGGCTCACTGACTGCCGGGAGAGAATATGTTTCCAGGAACGGCGAACACTTCTCTATCCTGTTCGATGGCATGGTTCGCTGTCAAAAAAGCGCTGCTGCCCTCTGGGGCTTCGATGACCACCGTGCCCAGTGTCATGCCACTTATGATACGGTTGCGCCTGGGAAAGTTCTGGGCGTTGGGCCTCGTCCCCAGCGGATGTTCGGCCAGCGAAGTATGCTCTCTGGGGTAGATAACGTCCCCCCTACCCAAAATGGCCACCGTTCGCTGTCCCGCCTCAAGGGTCGCTCGATGAATGCCTTCAATCCCGCTAGCGAGTCCGCTTACTATCGTAACACCGGCCATTGCAAGCTCGGAACTCAGTTGACGGGAGACCTCTCTGCCATAGGCAGTTGCCCGTCGCGTGCCAACCACCGCCACCAGGCGGTCGTCGTCAGACGGCAGTTCGCCTATTATCTACAGGACCGGAGGGTTGTCGTAAATTTCTCTCAATTGAGTCGGGTAATCGTCGTCGTGCCCTGTGACGGCTTTGACGCCGGTCGAGCGTATACCTTCCAACTCTTGGTCCGGGTCTATTTCGGCACGGTATTTTGCGAGGTGGCGGACGGTGGATTGATCAAGACAGACGCCTTGTAACTCCAGAGTTCCGGCCTCTCAGGCGCGAGACAACGCTCCGAAGTGGCCTTCCAGCAGCGCCATTCTGGCCCTGCCGACTCTCGACACTCTGTTGAACGCAATCCAGTATTTTAGTTCCTTGTCTTCCATACGCAGGTTTGATTCTAGCACATGGATTCGCATTGTCTGGCGCAAAAGCGCTAAGAATGGACGCAGAGACGCCCTAAGACGGGGTATCGAACTGGGATGGCGGAGAGAGTGGGATTCGAACCCACGGTCCCCTTGCAGGGACACGCGATTTCCAGTCGCGCCCGATCGGCCTCTCTGGCATCTCTCCGTGCGAAGAATACAGGGGACTTCCGGCATCGTACCGGCGGACATTCCCCCAGTCAAGTCACCTGTGACCGCGGCTGCCTGAACGCTGTGGCGGAGAGGGTGGGATTCGAACCCACGTTGAAGTTGCCCCCAAACTAGTTTTCGAGACTAGCGCCTTAAGCCGCTCGGCCACCTCTCCTCGTGGAAAATTATAGCATAGCCAATGTTGGGATTCGTAGAGATTACACCCTTCGGGGTTACTGCAGATTCGGCAGTATGTACTCGTCGATGGCGACTGCCAGCCCTTCCTCTTCGACGGTCGGAGCGACGTAATCGGCTTCACGCTTCACCTCGTCCGGTGCGTTGCCCATTGCGATGCTCATGCCCGCTATTTTGAGCATCGGCAGGTCGTTGTAGCTGTCTCCGGCGGCGGCGAATTGTTCAGGGGAGATTCCGGCCATCGAGGCCACTACTCGCGCAGCTGCCGCCTTGTCTACGCCTTCGGCGGTGAAATCCACGGCCCACAGTCCGTTGTAAGGCAGGGAGGCTTTGACGATGTTCATGGCTCCGAAGCCTCGGGTCTCCAATACAAGCGCATCGGCCACATGCTCATCCAGGTCGAGTGCAGATATGCGAGTCAAGTTCCACTGATCGATTGCGGCGCCGTCTTCGATGGTTCCGCCAGGGTGGGTTGCTATGAACGCGTGCTCTCTTTCCAGTATTAGTTCCATGACGCGGACCGAGTTGGATTCGCCCAACGGAACGCTCCAGAGTTCCTTTCCGGTGGTCGAGTCCAGTATCAGAGCGCCGTTGTCGGATATCTGGGGAGTCGTCAGGCCAAGAATTTGCGCGAAACCGATGGCGTCCTTCGGCTCCCTGCCGGTTGCGATGGATACTGAAATCAGTCGGGAAACCCGTTTAACCGCGTGGGCGACTCTCGGCGAAATTCTCTCGTCTGGGCCGATGAGAGTTCCGTCCAGATCAATCAGGAACGCTTTTATCGGCGGCTTGTGATTATCGGATGGTGACATGCTCACCCCTGAAATCCTCCGGTGATCTGGAGCGCGGTGCCGGAGACCCATCGGGCCGCTGGGCTTACCAGATATCGAACAGCCTCTCCCACGTCGCTCGGCGCTCCGACACCCAGCGGGTAGTGACTAATTCGCTCGGCTCGTTCCTCTGGAGTCCACCCGAAGTCTCGTGACTCAATTAGCGAAGGCATGATTGCGTTAACCCGAACTCCCTTGTCAGACACCTGCTTTGAGAGGGACATTGTGAGTCCTAGAACAGCGGCTTTGCTGGCGTTGTAGGCTGGAGACACGCCCTCGGCTCCGAATATCGCGGACCGCGAGCTTATGGACACGATTACACCGCTTCCCTGTTCCAGCATGGGTTGGAGGGCGGCCTGACAGCAGTAGAACACTCCGCTAACATTGACGTCTATGGTGCGCCGCCACTCGTCGAGGGGCAGGTCCCAGGCGTTGCCGTCGGGCGCGTCTATGGCCGCGTTGTTAACCAGTACGTCCAGCTTGCCGTAACTGTCGATGGCGAACTGCACGAGGTTTTTGGCATCGTCAGGATTGCTGGTATCCATATTCATGCTGACGGCTTGCCCGCCGGCATCCGTGATCTGCCCAACCGTCGTCGCAGAGTCCTGAAGGTCGCCGATGACGATTTTGGCCCCAGCCCCGGCAAGCACCTTGGCGATGCCCTGGCCTATGCCCTGGCCCGCGCCAGTTATGATAGCTACCTGGCCGTCCAGTCGACTCGAGTCTGTCATTGTGTTGGCTCCTTTTGAGGTAATCGGGTTTCAGGTTATCAGGTGTCAGGTTTTTGGGACGCCAGTGTTAGTGTTGGCGCGGCGGGAGAATTTACAGCGAATAGTATAGAGGTTGAGACATCTGACTGTCAGCGAATGTGAATACCGTTCTGGGCGCAAAGGACGTATAATGATCGCCAGTCGAACCCCGCATAGTTCTTCATTTGGAGGCAGACATGGCAGAGTACACAGCGTATTTCAACGGCGAGTGGGTACCTTTCGGCGAGGTCAAAATCTCGCCCCTGGACAGGGGTTTCGAGGTAGGCGACGTTGTGTTCGACGTGGCTCGGACCTTCAATGGCAAGAGCTTCAGAATGAAAGAGCATCTGGACAGGCTCTATCGGTCTCTCAAGTACGTGCGGCTTGATCCGGGGCTGTCGCAGGAAGAGTTTTCCGACATATCTGAGGAGGCGCTTGAGCGCAACGAGCCTCTCAGGGAGGAAGTTGGCGACTACACGGTTCGACAATTTGTGACGCGAGGACCTGGGGCATGGACTCACGATGCCGGGCCACCCGCTGTGTGCGTGATGGTCACGCCGATATCCTTCAAGCGATTTGCCAGTCACTACAACGACGGCGCGCCCAGCGTCATCGCCAGAACGCGCAGCTTTTCGACAGAGTCGTTGGACCCAAAGGTGAAGCACTACAGCCGCATGAACTTCAACCTCGCCGAGCTTGAGGCTCACGACGTGGACCCCAACGCCTGGCCTATCCTGACAGACATCGACGGCAACCTGACAGAAGGCACCGGATACAATATGTTCCTGGTCACGGATGGCGTGATTCGGACTCCTGGAGACCGTAGCATTCTGCAGGGCGTGTCCAGAGGAATGGTCTTCGATCTGGCGGACCAGCTGAACATGCCTATCGTTGAAGAAGACCTCCAGCCCTACGATCTTTACACGGCGGACGAGGCGTTCTTCTCGGGCACCAGCCCTTGCGTATTGCCTGTGACCAGCGCGGATAAACGGGACATCGGCGACGGCAATCCTGGCCCGATAACTCAGCAGTTGCTGGCGGCCTGGAGCGAGCGCGTTGGCATAGACATCGTCGGGCAGGCCTTGAGGCACGGCGCTTAGTGTTCGGAATGGCGTGCTTTAGTGCCACGATTTTTGGGATTGCATTCTGCTCAACAGAGAATCGGGTTTGAGCACTGAGGCGTTAACGGGATCATCCGGGATCGGATTCAAAAAGCTGTCCCTGCTGGACAGGTATCTTACGGGATGGATATTCCTGGCGATGGCCTTCGGTGTCGGGATCGGGTATCAATGGCCTGACGTTGCGAAATTCACTGAATCACTCAACGTGGGCACGACCTCCATGCCAATCGCCATCGGCCTAATTCTGATGATGTACCCGCCGCTGGCGAAGGTGCGTTACGAAGAGATGGGCGAGGTATTTCGCAACAGGCGGATATTAGGCCTGTCACTGATTCAGAATTGGCTCATCGGGCCGGTGTTGATGTTCGCGCTGGCAATCATATTTCTGCGGTCGTACCCTGAGTTCATGGTTGGCGTCATAATGATCGGGCTTGCCCGCTGCATCGCGATGGTGCTGGTGTGGAACGAGTTGGCGAAGGGCGACAGCCAGTACGCCGCTGGACTCGTGGCTTTGAACTCCATATTCCAGATATTCTTTTACTCGATTTACGCCTTTTTTTTTATCACCGTGCTGCCACCGTTGTTCGGACTGGAAGGGTTGGAGGTAGACGTGAGCATTGGGCAGATTGCCCAAAGCGTGGCGATCTATCTGGGCATCCCGTTCGCTGCTGGCATAGTGACTCGCGTCGTGCTGATGCGCGCGATGGGGAGGCTCTGGTACGAGGAGACGTTCATTCCCAGGATCAGCCCGATCACGCTTGTCGCCCTGTTGTTCACCATCGTGGTGATGTTTTCTCTAAAGGGCGAGGTCATCGTGGAGATTCCACTGGATGTGGTGAGAATCGCGATTCCGCTGTCTATCTACTTCGTGCTTATGTTCGTTATCTCGTTCTACATGGGGAAGCGTCTTGGCGCCGATTATTCCAAGAGCGCGACGATAGCGTTCACAGCGTCAGGCAACAATTTCGAACTTGCGATAGCGGTGGCTGTTGGCGTATTTGGCATAGGTTCTGGCATGGCGTTGGCGGCGGTTGTCGGGCCACTGGTGGAGGTGCCCGTGTTGATCAGTCTGGTGAACGTGTCGTTGTGGTTCCAACGAAGGTATTTTCAGTCTGAAATCGCGATGGACGCTGCTGCCCGCTAGGCGTCCGATTTCACTGGCTGAACGTAGTTTAGTGGAAGCGGGACGAGTTGCGGCCTGAAGCGCAGTCTATAATTCGGTGGATATGACGGACGCTATCGAACCAGAACAGTCTCAGATGACCTCGGTCCAAAGTAGAGACTTTGGCCGCAGGTCCACAGCCATTGGCCTGCTAATTGTCGTCGCTCTGGCCCTATTTCTGAGGATGTATGGCCTGAACTGGGACGAGGGGTTCAGTTGGACACCGCATCCTGACGAACGGGCCATCCTCTCAAAAGTGGAATCAATCTCGCCCCCCACCCTCGGCGAGATTGACGTTCTATTCGACGCCGAAGAAAGCCCCTGGAATCCTCGCTGGTTCCCCTACGGCAGTTTCCCGTTGTACCTCCTCAAGGGCGTTGAGCTTCTTTACGAACTTGCCCCTGGCAGTGACGGCCTGAGAGACCTGCGAATCACTGGACGTGTCATATCCGGGCTTGTCGACGTGGCGACTGTGGTGGCGGTGTTCGGTCTTGGCCGAATGTTGTATTCGCGGAAGGTGGGACTGTTTGCCGCTGGTCTGGTTGCCATCGCGGTCATCCACATCCAGTTGAGCCACTTCTTTGCTGTGGACACATTCCTTGCGCTGTTCACGGTCCTGACGATGTTCTTTCTGGTGCGGGTCGCCAGACACGGGAACAGTCGAGATTCGATTCTAGCCGGCCTGTTCATAGGCCTTGGCCTTGCGACGAAGGTGAGCCTTGCGCCCATCGGCGCGGCGTACGTACTGGCGCATGTGATGTACGCTGGCGGCCTTTTGCTGTCTGGTAATCAAAGCGCCGGCCTGGTTGCGGACAGGATTTCGACGGCGGTGAAGAACGCCATTTATGGCGCATGGGCAATCGGCATTACGTTCTTCATCGTTCAACCCTACGCCATCTTGGACTGGGACAGGTTCTATGCCGACGTCACTGAGCAATCGGAGATGGTGCGCCGGATTCGAGACTACCCGTACACCCGGCAGTACGTCGACACAACCCCCTTCCTCTATCAGGCCAGACAGCTTGTGACCTGGGGACTAGGCTGGCCTTTGGGGTTGCTGGCGTGGGCGGGAGTTATCTACGCGGGTTTCCGAGGTCTGAGGTTCAGCGGGGGAGTCCTGTACGTCATCGTCGGCTGGACGCTGCCGATGGCGGTGTTGATGGTATCGAACAGCTTATTAGGGATGATTGTCGCGTCAGGAATCGCGGTGGGCGCGCTGCTCGTCTCCATGCCTTTCAGAAGCGCGGAGACCCGCGCAGAGGCGTTTCTGCTGGCGTGGGTTGCGCCTTACTTCTTCATCACCGGCACGTTCGAGGTCAAGTTCCTCCGTTATCTGATTCCCATAACGCCGTTCTTGTTGTTGTTTGCGGCGAGGCTGACCGTCGATATGCTGGAGTTCGGAGCGCAAGCCCACCGAGGTTCTGTGGCGGCTATTGCTAGTCCGATCATGACCGTTGGGATCGCTCTGGGATTTGCCGCAACCGCGTTTTATTCGATTTCCTATCTTGGCATCTATAACGACACGCATCCGGCGGTCGAGGCATCGGAGTGGATCAACGAATATGCCCCCAAAAACTCGGTGATACTGAAGGAGCATTGGGAGGAAGGTCTTCCCAATCTCGGCGCCTACCAGAATCGCGACCTTTCCCTGTACGAACCTGACACGCCTTCCAAACTGCGAACAATCGGCGAGGAGCTTTCGCGCGCCGACTACCTCGTGTTCTTCAGCAACCGGTTGTATGGCACGATTCCGCGACTTCCCGAACGGTATCCCATCACGACCGCGTACTACGAATTGCTGTTCACGGGCCAGTTGGGTTTTCAGCTAGACGCTCACTTCGAGTCTTATCCAGAACTTCTCGGTGTCGGGTTTGTGGACGACACGTTCTCCCGACCTGGGCTCTCTGCTCCCGTCGCCCTCCGAGGCTTCGAGCCCTCGCCCCTCACCCTCAACCTGGGATTCGCGGACGAGAGTTTTTCGGTTTATGACCATCCGAAGGTGCTGATATTCAGGAACGTCAGGCGGTTCGCGCCGGATGTTATATCCAACACGATTTCAAATTCGTCAGACGGGTTCCCTGTAGCTTCTGTCATTGCGCTGGACTTGGAGGCTCAGGATGGCAAAGGGCTGATGCTATCTGCTGAAAACGCCGAATCCCAACAGTCCGGCGGTACGTGGACAGACATCATTCGAGCCGATAGCTGGACGAACCGATTGCCTGTGATTGCGTGGTTGCTGGTCGTGGAGGGTTTCGCATTGTTGGCATTTCCGATTGCCTTCGTCGTGTTTCGGCCTTTGCCAGATCGGGGATGGCTGTTTGCTAAAGCGTTGGGTCTGCTGTTGGTCGGGTTGATTGTCTGGTTGTTGGCAAGCTTCCAATGGATGGCGTTCTCTCAGGCTTCGGTTTCCGTGGCAGTAGTGGTTTTGTTCTTTGTGTCGGTGCTGGTGGTTGCGAAGCAAAGGGATGCGATAAAGGAATTTCTAGTCCTACATTGGAAGGCTCTGACGATAGCCGAGGTTGTTTTCATCGCAGCGTTCCTGGCATTTTTGGTTATACGCATGGCGAACCCGGATCTGTGGCACCCGTATCGTGGCGGCGAGAAGCCGATGGACTTCGCGTACCTGAACGCGGTCCTGAAGTCCACGTCCATGCCGCCTTACGACCCGTGGTTCGGCGGCGGGTATATAAATTACTACTACTGGGGCCAGTTCCTGATCGCCACGATGATACATGCCACGGGCATCAATCCAGATATTGCGATTAACCTGGCAGTTCCGATGTTCTTCGCGTTGACATTCGGCGCGGTGTATTCGCTGGTCTATAACCTGGCCGAGGGGACAAGGCTTCGGTTGCAACCTTCGGCTTTCGGATTCCACGTCTCTCCGATTCTCGCGGGACTTGCCGGCGGGTTCTTCGTCGCGGTGCTGGGAAACCTGGATGGCGCGGTGCAGTTGAGCGAGGGCGTATATAGGGCTGTGGTCGAGGGCGTCCCCGCAGGAGAGTTCGACTTCTGGCGAAGCAGTCGGATGATGCCGCCGGACCCGCCTGGAAACGAGATAACCGAATTCCCTTTCTTCACATTCCTGTTTTCGGACCCTCACGCTCACCTGATGGCCCTGCCATTCACGGTGTTGTCGCTGGGCGTCTCGCTAGCAGTGGTGTTGGGCGCTGTGTCTCGCAGGGCATGGGACAGCGGATGGGGCATCTCCGAGATGGCCAGATTGGCGGCTTTGGGTGTCGTGGTCGGGTCTTTGCGGCTCCTGAACACCTGGGACTATCCGACGTATCTTCTGATTGCCGCAGGCGCGGTCGGCATTGGTGAGATTCTCGCCAACGGAGGGCTGAATCTCGCGGTGGGATTCAAGGCTGGCGCAAAATCTGCCATTATGGTTTTAGTGGGCTACATCGCATTTCTGCCCTATCTGCTCTCTTACGAAACGTTCTTCAACAGCGTCGAATCAACGACCAACACCACAGTGCTGTGGCAATTCCTGATGATTTCGGGGGTGTTCGTGTTCATCATCGGCTCCTACTACTTGTGCGAGCTTCGAGACGCGCTTGGCGTGGTGGGACGGCAGGTCCGGGTTTGGACGGTTTCGATGGTCGATTCGGTGTCGGAAGATGCCGACCTTCAGCCTGCGTCGCGGGGTTCTGCCCAGGTCGGAGCGGGCGTGGGTTTGGCGATGGTGGGAGCGGCGTTAGCGTTGGCCTACCTGGCAACGGCGATCATGTCGGGTTTCAGCGGCGGAACGATCATATTCGCGTCGATAATGGTGTTTTTGATCGTGGTCGTCGGCGTTCGGAGTCTTGCTAGTCAGGGGCCGGACACCGCGCAGTTGGCTTTCATCTCGCTTTTGGCAGGCGCGGCGTTCATGCTGGTCGTGGGGCTGGACTTCGTCAGGGTCGAGGGCGACATCGACCGCATGAACAGTATTTTTAAGTTCTACCTCCAGGTCTGGGTTCTGATGGCCGTAGCGTCGGCTTACCTGCTGTGGAGGATTTTTCATCTTCAGGCAATCCGCCAGAAATCCGGAAACAGATGGCGGGGCGGGATGCTAAGGAGCGCGTGGGTGGGCGCTTTGACGGTCCTGATTCTCAGCGCGTCGGTTTACCCCATCATGGGCACTCAGGACAGGTTGAGAGACCGGTTCGAGGGCAACGTAACACCGATGACTCTGGATGGCGCCGCGTACATGGAAGGAACGACCTACCGAGACGCCAAAGGCAACGTCGACCTTGAAGCGGATTTCGAGGGCATCCAGTGGCTTAGGGCCAACGTCGTAGGTTCGCCGATTATTCTAGAGGCCAACACGCCGACATACCGTTGGGGAGGTCGAGTGTCCATCTACACGGGCTTGCCGAGCGTTGTGGGGTGGCGGTGGCACCAGGAACAGCAAAGATGGGACTATCGCCCCGACGTTGGCCGTCGAATCAGCGACGTTAGCAAGATTTTCAACACCTTGGATACATCTGTGGCTCTGGAGTTGCTGATAAAATACAACGTCCAATACGTGTACCTGGGCCAGTTGGAGCGTAACTATTACGAGGACGATGGGATCGCCAAGTTCAGTGACTCCATGAGTCCATATCTCGATAATGTGTTCTCCACCAACGATGTGGACGTGTACCGGGTGAACACTATCAACTGACCGTCTTGTGTGCGAGTCCCTACCTGTCCTTCACTTCGACAGGATGGGGGAACACCATGTTGTTGCCGTAACCGCGACCGTCCCACTTGTTGGGGAACTCCATCGGTTGAGTCTCGCCTTTGTCGTTGGTGGCCCGGGACTTCAGTATATAGCTGCCGGGGCCTGGAGCAGTCCAGTTGTACTCCCAGCGGTACCATGAGTAACCGCTCTTTTTCACTGTAATTTGCGCGTCGTCCCAGGTGTCGCCGCCATCTGAGCTTATTTCCACCTTAACAACGTCATCCTCGCCGGACCACGCTTTCCCCGCAACCACGTAGTCGCCGGTAGGGACGATTTCGCCCGGAACGGGGTTGGTGATGATGGATTTGATTTTCATTGTGGTGTAGGCGGTGTAAGCGATTTCTGACCCAGGTTCGTTCATGGTCATGTACCGCTCTTTTTGGTAGAAGCCCTGGAACTCGTGGTCAAGGACGTGAATGCCCATGAGCCACTTGATCGACGTCATGCCGTACCAGCCAGGAACCAGGAGGCGCAGGGGGAAGCCGTGGGGCGGCGGCAGCGGGTCTCCGTTCATTTCGTAGGCGAGCAGTGTGTCGGCGTGTGTCGCTTTGGCGATGGGTATGGCCCGCTCGTAGGTAACTTCCGCCGGATCGCCCACAATTTCGTCCGGGCCGTGATCTGCGCCCTCGAACATGACCTCTACCGCGGAAGATTTAACGCCAGATAGTTCAAGGACGTCGGCCAGTGACACGCCTGCCCATTCGGCGTTGCCCATGATTCCGTGGCCCTTGATCTGCTCCATTACGGAGCTTGTTCTGGTGGATTTTGCCCAGTATTCAGGCACGGGGCTGTTGCCGCAGCACTCGAAAGTGACTTGAAATCGCTTTTGCGGAAGCTGTTTTATCTCGTCAAACGTCAGGCTGATCGGACGTTCAACTTCGCCATCCACCGCTAACCGATAGGACGCGACGTCGATATCAGGAACTTCTTTCCAGTGATTTCTGATGTAGAAAAGATCGTTGGGCACAATGTTGTTTTGCAGCGCTTTGGGCGGCACGGCGAAAGTCCGCCCTCCAGCGTTGGTGGGAATTATCTGCGGCTTCGCCTTGGCAATCCTTGACTGTATGACCATTGTGACTCTCTTTCGATTATCTGTTCGTCTACTCCAAGTAGGCGGTTTCGAGTTCAGTTGTGGGGTAGATAGCCAGCAATTGTGCTGGTATCCAGAGTTCGTTGATTAGCTTGTGGGGCGTTCCTGGCGGGGCCAGCAGCGTGGAGCCTGCGCGAACGGTGCGGATTTCGTCATCAACGATGATCTGGACCGCGCCAGCCATCACCATAATGGCGATGTCGGTAGAGTGCGTGTGCAGGCGGCCCTCCCAACCTGGCTGAAGCTCTAGTTCTTTCACTGTCAGCGAGGTTGCTCCCTGTTCTTTGGACACCAGAGCGCGTTCGCGGCGGTATTCCGTGACATCTGCCATAGGCGCTTCGCTGTGTTCGATTATCGGCATTCCATCCTCCGGGCTGAACGCTTTGTTTCTCGCGATTCAAGTTTTCGATGCTCTTTCGAGCGTCACCGAAATCACAGGTTTCTTGCTAGCCTTGTTGAGCGCGCCAAGAAATGTAGTCCTTGCGGCTTCGACCACGGAACATTGGTGCGCTGAAACGATCTAACCAAAACGATAGGGGTTGGGCCTCGAAATCGGAATTGAATTCTGACCAGTTGCGAGCGTGCTCTTCCGACCGGAAGAGATTCATGCCCGCTCACCTCCAGGGTCTGTTGTCTGGAGACCCACCCACCTCGCTGTAGGCGTACCCTACCATCCCTTCAGGCTCAACGGACAGCAAGTCCTCGTCCTTCATTTCGATTGCGATAGACTCGCCGCAATCCAGGCAGGGAGCGTCCACGCGTATCGTTTTTCCGGGGAACAGCCAGCGAACCGCCAGCGCCTCGAATCCTCATTGCGCGAACCAACTCTGTTGGCCGTCGACCGAGATACGATACTGCGTCGGCAGGTTGTTGAACGGGGGGAAGGAGACGATGTAGTCTGTTCCCGGATGGAGCCATGCCGGAATCCCGCTATCAACGAGGTCGTGGAGTATCTGACGCCCTTCCTCCACAGGCACATCGAGCGCACTTGCAAGCTCAGTGTAGTGGGGTGCCTGCCCGGTGTCTATGAAGCGCTGCATCACGCTATGAAACGCCCGGTCGAGCATTTGATTGTCGGCCATATCCGTATCCCTCCCAACATTTCATTAAATGTTGATTCGATAATCAGGCTAGAGAATGCGCCCCACACGAGCGCCGTCGAGAATCGCGTCCATCAATCGACGAGGAGCCGAGGCGTCCCCTATCAGATAAAGGGCTGGGGTGTTGCTAGTTGAATCTGCATCGCTCTTAACCTCGCGGAAAAGCTCGTCAGAAGCTTCGTTGCCGTAGGATGCCACGATCATGTCAACGCCCTGAATCCGGGCCTCCGCTTTCGAGATTGTATTCTCTGTGACCACGGTGCGCCCGTCAATGAGTTTGATTGTCGTTAGCGGCGTGAGGGTCACTCCTTTGGTCAGCAGGCGTTGATATAAAGTTTCAAGAGTGCCAGTCTCGATCTGCGATCCGGCGTACACGGCTTCGGTCAGGACCTGCACTTCGCAGCCCTTTTCGACCAGAAAATCAGCGGCAGTCAAACCCTGCATGTGGTGGTCTTCAGCTTGAAGGACGACACGCTGGCCGGGCTCGATGCCAACTTCTCCAGACAGGATAGTTCTCACGTCCACAACGGGGAGGTCGTCGGCGGTGAGTTCGGACAGAATAGCGCGCGATCCGGTGGCGATCACAACGGCGTCTGGCGCTTCCTGTTCGATAGTCTCGGAGGTGGCTTCTGTGTTCAGGTGAACGTCCACCTCCTGCAATCCCATCTGGTAGGTGTAATAGCGTCGCACTTCGTCCAGTTCTTCCCTGCCCGGAGCCTGAGATGCGATCAGCGGTTGGCCTCCGAGGGTGTCGCCTTTCTCGTATAGCGTCACCCGGTGTCCTCTCAGGGACGCCACCCGCGCAGCCTCAAGTCCAGCAGGGCCGCCCCCAACGACCAGAACGTGCCTGGGCGTATCGGTCTTTTCAATCGCCATCTGCTGTTCGCGGCCCAATTCGGCGTTCATCGTGCAGGCGATGGGCATGCCGATTCTGCCGCGCGCGATGCACTCGTTGCAGGCGATGCAGTGGCGAATTTCCTCCAGACGACCCTCTCGCGCTTTGGTCGGCATCTCCGGGTCGGTCATGATAGCTCGGTTCATTGACACGAGGTCTGCCGCGCCGCTGGCCAGCACAGATTCGGCTATCAGAGGGTCATTGACCCGCTGAGAGCATATCAGTGCCAGGTCAGTAACCTTTCGTATCGCCTCTGTGAGGTAAACGAAGCTGCCGGCCTTGCGGTACGACGGCGGGATGTGTGATGCTGCGCCGGGGCCTGCGCCAACATGAATGAAGTCCAGTTGCCCTGTGGCCTCAAGGCGCGGAACAATTAGGAGTGTGTCGTCGAGAGTTAGGCCGCCTTCGAAGTACTCATCGCCGCTGATCCGCATTCCTACGACTCTGTCCGAGCCTATTCCACCTCGCACGGCGGCGATCACTTCTCTGGCGAATCTGAGCCGATTGTCGAGGCTTCCGCCGTAACTATCCTGACGGTGGTTCCTGGCCGGGGACATGAACTGGGCCAGCATGAACGAGACCTCGCCCTGAATCTCGACGCCGTCAAACCCGGCCTCTCTGGCTTTCGACGCCGCCTGGCGGAACGCTTCGACTACTTCGTCTATGTCTTCGATCTCCATCTCATGTGGAGTCTCCTGGGCGGTCGGCAGGAAGTTCGCTCTCGTCGAGCGCACAGCAGAGGGAGCCAGCACAACGCCGCCGAACATGCGCGAATTGCCCTCGCCTCCAACGTGGTTGAGTTGGAGAAAGAACTTAACGCCCTCTTCGTGCAGCGCGTCCACAACTTTTCGGTAAGCCGGCACGATGGCGTCGGTCTGGAGAGCGACTGGAGGAGCGCCGGTATGGCGCGGCATGACGTTGTGGACATGGGTCATAATCAGGCCAACACCGCCACGGGCCTTGGCGAGCCAGTAATGCAGCATCCGATCCGTGGGAAGTCCGTCAGCCGGCATGAACAGAGTGGCATGGCCGGGGACGACGATTCGGTTTCGCACGGTCACAGAGCCGACGGTGAACGGGGTAAACAGATGTTGAAACTGCGGTGTCGCCATGTTTTCGTCACCTCGGTTCCTGAAATTGCCAGATGGAACTCTCTGCCCACGCGAACGCTACAATCTGGCGTGGCACCGACTATACGACCGCCTGCTGGCGCTGTCAATCGAACTACGCGAAATGAGGCTATATTGATGAAGAAACCCGAACGATGCGGGTGTATCATGACGCCCTCACACAGCAAATGGGGCGACAGGTTACGAGAAACACAAACGCATTTGAATGCATTTTGTAAATTCGTTACAGGAAGCACAAGACGTGTGCTGCAGCATAAAGCTTCTCAGAGAAGGAAACACGCCGGTCTCGGACAAAGAGATCAAGGCCGCCGCCCTCCAGCTCGTCCGTAAAATATCCAGCTATCGCAAGCCGTCGGAGGCCAACGAAGAGGTGTTCGACATCGCCATGGACGAGATCGCAGGCGTCTCGACTAAACTGCTGGCGAATCTGGAGTATCGGGTCAGAGCGACGCGTTGACACGGCTTTGACGAAGCGATACGGTCCCATTGATTTATTCCGAGTTAATGAGGAGGTTGTATCGCGATGTCAACGAATATGACCGACGACCAACGCGCAAGGCTGGTCCAGTTTTTGGAGCCGTCGAGAATCGTCATGGTGGCGACGATTGGACGAGACGGTATGCCTCAGATGACGCCCAACTGGTACTTTTTCGATGGGGACCGGGTCGCTATTTCGACCACCAAAGACCGGGTGAAGTATCGCAACCTGTCCCGAGACCCACGCATGACGGTGTGCATTGCGTCTGAACCTATGGCAGGGGACTACGTGTCAATTTCCGGCCCGGTGTTCATCAGTGATGACGACTCGATATGGCCGACGACCCGCAGCATCATCGGGCGGTATACGCCCCTTGAAAACGCCGATGGGATGATCGAACGCATGAAGGACGAGGGTCGGGTAATCCTGTGGCTTACGCCAGAGAAGGTCACGTTCAGGAACTAAAACTGCGATTGTGAGAAACATGCCAGGACAGAAAATAGTCGAATTGAGCGCCACACCCATTCCGGTCCACCATATCAAGGAACTGGGCAAGGTTGCCTTTGGCGATAACATCGGCAACCAGAGCACGGAATGGCTGGTGCAGGCGCGAACTGACGGCGGATTGGAAGGCGTGACTATCGCCAACCGATTCATGCAGCAGTTCAACGGCTTCGAGTCGTCGATAGGGACGGTTCGAGGTTTGGTCCCCTTGCTTCGTGAGGTGTTTTTGGGCCGTCGGGTGGATGAATTACTGGAAGTCTCCGAGGGCCGGGTTGTCGGCGTGGGCGAGGCTCACAAGAAGACTTTCTGGGCGCACGGTTGGATGAGTATTCTTGCATTCGACCTGCTTGGTCAGGAGATGGGCGTTTCGTGCATCGAACTCCTGGGAGGCCAAGTCAGAGATCGGGTTCGCGCCTACGATACCACCTTTTTCTACCAGGATATCCTGAACCCTGAGATGGGCGCAGGACAGGTGGCCGCGGAGGCGAGCGCTTCCCGCAAACACGGATACACAGCGTTCAAGCTCAAAGTCGGCAGGCCGGGCCGCTGGTTTGCTCCGCAGGCAGGTTTGGAGCGTGACGTCGAGGTGGTCATGGCCGTGCGTGAGGCGGTTGGGCCTGACGCCAGAATCATGGTGGACGCCAACTTTGGATACGACGGCAGGCTGGACCTGCTTGAAGATTTCATTCGCGAGACATTGCCTGCCAACCTGTATTGGATGGAGGAAATGGTCACCGCGGACTTGGGCGACTATCGTGTGTTGAGGCGAACTAGGGACCGACTCGGTTCCAACGCGCTGCTGGTTTGCGGCGAGGTGGACACAGACCCGCCGAGCCCGGTGTTCGTCGACCTGGTGAAAGCCGGCCTGATCGACGGATTCCAGCCCGACTGCACAGCGACGGGATTCTCCCGCTGGCAAGCATTGGAAGAATGGCTGGAGCCGACGGGCGTCAGGTCGGTTCCGCGAAACTTCGGCAACGGGACTTTCGGAACCAGGGCCGAACTGGTGTTCGGAGCGGCTTCACAGACGTTCTTGATGCTGGAGGACGAGCGCTTCCGTCCTGCCGTGTTCGCTGACGACGACGTGTCTTTTTCAGACGGCCATTACTCGACCCCTTCAGGGCATGGCCTGGGTTTGACCGTTGACACGCACCGATTTCAGAGGGAATACTCCGCGAATGAAATCGTTATTCGTTAGCCACCGAAGAAACATCAAATGCAATCTAATGGCAGACTCTGAAGAATATCGTATTCAGGAGCTAGATTCACCGATATGAGAAAGATGCCAGGACAGAGAATAGTCGAATTGAGCGTCACGCCGATTCCGGTCCACTACCGCAAAGAGTTGGGTAAGAACGCCTATGGAGAGAACATCGGCAGAGAGCGCACCGAATGGCTGGTGCGGGCGCGGACTGAATATGGCCACGAAGGCTTGACGATTGCCAACCGCTTCATGCGCCAATTCAATGGGTTCGATAACTCGGCGGGGACGGTTCGAGGCTTGGTTGCCCTGCTTCGAGAGATGTTTCTTGACAAGCGCGTCGACGAATATCTGGAAACATCCGATGGCCGAGTGGTGGGCGTTCGCGACGCCTACAAAGAGGCATTCCAAACGCACGGCTGGATGAGCATTCTCGCCTTTGATCTGCTGGGTCGGGATTTGGGAATTTCGTGTGTTGACCTCCTGGGAGGGCAGGCCCGAGATCGGGTTCCCGCATATGACACGACCCTTTACTTTCAGGACCTTCTGAACCCTGAGCGAGGCGCCGCGCAGGTGTCCTTGGAAGCTGCCGTGTCCCATGATGAAGGCTACAACGAGTTCAAGATAAAGGTTGGCAGGCCGGGACGTTGGATGGCTCCGCAGTCGGGCATGGAACGGGACGTCGAGGTCGTGCTGGCAGTGCGCGAAGCTGTGGGGCCGGACGCGAAGATCATGGTCGACGCGAACTTCGGATACGATGGCCGGCTCGACTTGCTGGAGGATTTCATCCGAGAAACCTTGACCGCCAATATCTTCTGGTTGGAGGAGATGGTGACGGCGGACGTCGGCGACTACCGCGTTCTGCGTCGCATGCGAGACCGACTCGGCTCTGACGCTCTGTTGGTGTGCGGCGAGGTGGACCGCGACCCGCCCAGCCAGGTGTTTCGTGATCTGGTCGATCAAGGTCTGATCGACGGCTACCAACCCGATTCCGTGTCCGCCGGGTTTTCTCGATGGCAGTCGTTGGAGCAATGGCTTAAGCTTACTGGCGTCCGATCCATCCCTCATAATTTCGGAAACGGGAATTTCGGGACCAGGGCCACGCTTGTTTTTGGAGCAGCATCACCGACATTTGCGTCGCTGGAAGACGAGCGCCACCATACCAATGTGTACGCCGAGGACGACGTGTCGTTTGCCGATAGTCAATACTCTGTGCCGTCGGGGCCGGGTCTGGGGTTAGCAATAGACACGGATGTGTACCAAAAGAGGTACGCGAGTCATGAGGTGCGCGTAACGTAGCAGCCTCAAATTTTGTCGCCATTAACACGAGCCTGGCGGGAGACCGGCAGGCTTTTTGTTTTCCGACAGTGTTGGTTTGCGATAACCTATGAGATGTCGGTACGGGTTTAACACCTCTTGACGCTCGCATCCGAAGTTTTCATGTGATGATTTGGATTACATGAAAACTAGAGAGACAGCAATGACGACGCTTGAATGACACGATTTCGGTGATGACGAGCCATAATTCAATGGACAACCTGTTTAGTTCTCAATGTGAGGAATATGGTTATGACTTTGATTTCCGAAGCCCGGAGGGCAGTTCAGGGAAGCGCAATCATCAGAACCGAGACAACCGGATCGTGGTTGTGGACATTTGCGGGCAGGACATCGACGTGATCGTCGATGCGGTGACAAAGGTTCTGCGGATAGCGTCAGACTCGGTGGAGCCTCCATTGTCGGTGATAACCACGACGGACTCGGTGTGCCTGTAGGGCATCGTGAAGCTGGAACGCCGGCTGGTCATCCTGCCGGACCTGGAGAAAGTGCTCACGGAGAGCGAGATGGCGGCTTTATCCAATGTCGGCAACGACGCCGAAGTGGCTGGAGCAGCAGACTAGCTATTACCCGAACAACACTCGGATCAGATCAGCGCAACACAAAGAAACTTCACATGTTCTCGCGTTGCGCTGATCTGTAAGTTACTGGGCCGTTGCTCCGCCATCCATAATCAACGGAGCGCCGGTCATGAAAGACGACTCGTCTGAGGCCAGGAAAAGAGCGCCATAGGCAATCTCTCTCGGCTGGGCAACGCGCTTGAGGAAACTGGAATTGGCGGCCTCGGCGTCGAATGATTCCTTGTCCGCTCCGACAAACTTCCGATGAATCTCCGAAGCCTGGGTCTGGACGGCGCCCGGACAGACGCAGTTCACCCGGATTTTCTTGTGAGCCAAGTCCATCGCGAGGCACCGAGTAAGCTGCAACACGGCACCTTTTGAGGCGTTGTAGGGTATGAAAGCCGGCTGAGCTATAAAACCGCTGACAGAAGCGATGTTGACGATCGATCCTCCGCCTGCCTCTTCCATAATTGGCACGACGTTACGCACGCAGTAGGACGAGCCTATGACGTTTACGCCGAAGACCTTCTGCCAATCGGCGTCTGTGACATCCTGCACCTCGCCGAACACGAAGGCGGCGGCGTTGTTGACCAGCACGCTGACCGGCCCGAAGGTCGAGACGGCGTGGGACACTAGTTCCTTGACCGCCGGCTCTTGAGACACGTCTGTGGTTAGGAAGCTGGCATCGCCTCCAACGTCTCGAATGAGGCGTTCGGTCTCAGCGCCTCCGGCCTCGTCGATGTCAGCGATTACAACTTTCGCGCCCTCCTCGGCGAACAAGCGGGATATTTCCCGACCAATGCCCGCGGCTCCTCCGGTGACTATTGCTACCCTGTCGCTCAGTCTCATAAGACACTCCCGTGGCGTGAAAATCAGTCCAGATGAAATATCTCGTCCAGCTCGACCATCATCTGGTCAGGCCGTGCCCGTTCTGGAATCTCGAAGTACGGGGCCATAAACTCCTGCCATACGGCGTTCACCTCTTCACGATCCATACTTTCAAGTGATGTCTCTAAGCCAGTGTCTGCCTCGAAATACCCGAACAGCAGGCCGTCTGGTCGGGCAAAAATCGAGTAGTTCCGCCATCCTGAGCGGGTGAGAGCCTCGAGCATCCCAGGCCACACGGTTTCATGATGGGTTGTGTACTCCTCCAGCAAATCCTCTTTGACCTTTAGCAAGAACCCTACTCGTTTGATTTTGGCACCCTCCTTCTGCGCCGAAGCCATACGCTCGACGATACTGGTTGGGGAAACATTATACCCAAGTGGACGACGAAGCAACTGGGATGTCACGCTCTGCCACTTGTGTGGTGATTTTGTTCCAACAGGCTAGTCGCCATGAGTCCTACCACGATTACCAAAATGACAAAGAGACCGACGACGCCCAACGTCCATAGAGCAAATGATTTCAAGCCGGGGAGTTGGTCGGAGAGTCCGGGACGAGAGCTGTTTACGCGATGCGTCATGGCATTGCTGCAGAGGGTTTCATTTGCGCGCACGCCAGTTGGTATCCTAATTATTGGACGATTCTTGAACTCGGAATCTTTCGACACCGAGATCTCAGAGACGGCAGTTTGGCTTGAATCTTGGTAAGAGTAGAATCCCGCAAGTCGGCGTCGGACCTCGGAATCCGGCTGCCTGACGACTTCAGCGTCTGCCCAGGGCGGTGGACCCTCATCGTCAAACGACGAAGCGCTCGGGTTATCCGCGTTCACCGGAGTGGCTAAGAATATGAATGTCAGCGCGAAACCGAACGCCAATAAGATGTCCCCATTGTCCAAACGAACGTAGATATCATCTTGATAACATTCAGTCGGCGGAAGGTTTGAATTTTCCAGTTCCACGTGAGTATCAGTTGACTTACAGATGGTGGGTAGGGCTGATATAATCGCCGTGCTTTCGACGCTAGTGACATCGGATGATTTTTTACTTATGTTGAATTTGCCCCCAGTTCGCGAAATCCGAAACATGCCCCACTTCGCGGCGCTGCGCCATCGCGACTATCGGCGCATGTGGGCCGCGAATATGTTTTCTGGGGGGGCCATGTGGACATTCATTGTTGCATCCGCGTGGTTAGTCCTTGAACGCTCGGACTCTAGCGGTTGGGTGGGAATCATCGCGTTCTCAGGGATGATTCCGTTTCTGATTGTGTCCCCTGTCGCTGGACTGATGGCAGACAGGTTGGACCGGCGCAAGCTAGCAATAGCGACTTTCGCGTCCAGTGGCGTGGTCACGACCCTCGCAGCAGCGTTGACTATCGCTGGGATTCTCGAATTGTGGCATCTGGCTGCGCTGGCCTTTGCCAACGGAGTGTTTCGAGCGACCCAGGAACCGGCTGTCCAGGCTCTGATTCCCAATCAGGTTCCGAGGGAAGACCTGCTAAACGCCATCACTTTGAATGCGGCGACCAGGCACGGGGCTAGGTTCTTCGGTTTGTTGGTGGCATCGCCTCTGCTGGCAGTGGATTTCATCGGCATTTCCGGCGTGCTCTTGTTAAGCGCGGTGTTCCAATTTGCAGGAACATTTCAGATGACAAGTGTCCGCACGGCGTCCAGAGGCGAGAGCGCGCCTGAGCACGGGCTGGCGCGGAGCATGGTCGATGGCCTGGTGTATATCTACACGAACAAGACCATCGCGATTTTCATACTCTTGGTGGCGTTTCACTGCGCACTAGTGATGTCGAACGACTCGCTGCTGCCGGTGTTCTCCAGAGAGGAATTGGGGGCAAGCGACGGGTCGATACTAGGTTATCTGGTGATGGCGTTCGGTGTCGGTTCGCTGTTCGGAACCCTCTTCATGGCGGGAGTTCGCAACGAACGGCTAAAAGGTCAAATGCTGATTTGGACGGGCATTTTGAGCGGCGTCACGCCCGTGCTGTTCGCGTTCAGCTTCAACGTGCCTTTGGCTCTGCTGGCTTCGGCAGGCATGGGCGCTTCACAGTCTGTTTTCATGGCGCTGACCAGCACTTACATCCAGTCAGTCGTGCCCGACCGCATAAGGGGGCGGATTTCCAGCCTCTACATACTCCACGCTGGCGGCGTGATGGCCTTCGCGAACCTGGTGTACGGGTTCATGGCGGATACTCTGTCCGCGCCTCCGATACTTTTTGTGACAGGTGTTATGTTTGTAGCGGTGGTGTTGAGCCTAGCGTTGGGACAGGCGGATCTTCGTCGCATGTATCGGATCGGATGGGTGGCTCCTACCCAAGTAGGCGTGGGGGCTGATTGAACATGGTGAGAAAAGCGATCATACCGGTCGCAGGATTTGGCACCCGATTTCTTCCGGTGACCAAATCGATACCGAAAAACATGATTCCTGTCCTGGATCATCCAGCGTTGCACTACGCGGTGACCGAGGCGGCGGAGGCCGGCATTCGCGATATCATGTTCGTGGTATCTAAGAACCAGGAGACTGTTGAGAGGTATTTTCAAAACAATGCGGAGCTTGAGGATGCTCTGGACAGCCGAGGAAACACGTCGAAGGCCGATGAGATGCGGGCTATCGCTCGAATGGTCAACGTGTCCACGGTTCTTCAAGAACAGCAACTGGGGCTGGGCCACGCTGTTTTGATGGCCAGGGAAATAATCGGAGATGAACCCTTCGCGGTGTTTTTGCCCGACGACATAATCTGGGGCGCAATGCCGACCATCGGCTCGATGATTGAACAGTACCGCGAGCACGGTTCTAACGTGATCGCGGTCAAGGATGTTCCAGATTCTGCGGTTCCGTTCCTGGGCATTGTCGACGGCCGTTCGGTGTCTGACAGCGAGTATGTGTTGTCGGGAATGGTCGAAAAACCAAGCCTCGAGAACGCTCCCTCCAATCTCGCGATAATTGGCCGGTACGTGCTGTCGCCTGAGATATTTGACATTCTGGAGCGGGTCGAACCGGGCGCGGTTGGCGAAATTCAACTAACCGACGCCATCAAAGTGATGATGGAAAATCCCGGCGTCCGAGCCTACAGGTTCCCTGGTCGACACTTCGACGTCGGCACACCGGCGGGACTCTTGAAGGCATCGATTCACGCCGCCCTGCAACGGGACGAAATGAAAGATGACATCGTTGAATGGATGAAATTGGCAATCGCTGAGCACGGACGCTAGAAGCACGCGGGATACTCCAAGGAGGCATTCGTCATGGACAAGGCTCTAAACGGAATCCGAGTAATCGACCTGACACAGTTTGAAGCAGGCACCTCCTGCACACAGATGATGGCCTGGCTGGGGGCAGACGTCATCAAGATTGAAGAACCGACCAGAGGCGATCCTGGCCGCTCTGTTCAGGGCGTTCCTGGCGACATGGACTCCTCATATTTTTTGAACCTCAACAACAATAAGCGCAGCGTGGGATTGAACCTCAAAACCGAGGAGGGCCGGAAGATATTTTTCGAGTTGGTCAAACAGGGCGACATTGTCGCTGAAAATCTTGCGCCCGGCGCTTTGGAACGGCTGGGTCTGGGCTACGATGTGCTGAAAGGGGTCAACCCCAAAATTATTCTGGCGCGAATCAAAGGGTTCGGAACCTATGGCCCGTACAGCCACATAAAGAGTTTCGACCCTGTGGCCCAGGCCGCTGGCGGCGCTTTGTGCGCTACAGGTGATCCGGGCGGCCCTCCCGTCCGCCCAGGAATTACCATAGGCGACACCGGCACCGGAATGCACACGGTGATCGGCATCCTTGCCGCGCTTTGGCAGAGGCAGACCACTGGCAAAGGGCAGGTGGTGGAAGTGTCGATGCAGGACGCCGTAGTGAACTTCTCCCGTATCTGGATGAACTCGTTCAACGAAACCAAAGTGTCTCCTCCTCGCCGCGGCAATGGTTGGGGCGGTAGGGCAGGAGTCGGAACTTTCAAGTCTGCGCCCGGCGGGCCGGACGATTATATATACCTGACGGCGATGGCCCGTCGAGGTCGTATGTGGACCGCGATGCTCACCACCATAGGCCGAGAAGAGCTGCTCGAAGACCCAATATACGCGGACCCGTCCGACCACCCCGAAGCGTCAGCAGAGATCAACGCAATGATTGAAGAGTGGACGATGAAGCACACCAAGCAAGAAGGCATGCGGATTCTCGGCGAAGCAGGGGTTCCTTGCAGCGCCACGTTCAACGCCGAGGATATCTACTACGACGAACACCTGCGCGAACGAGAGATGATCGTCACGATAGATCATCCAGAGCGCGGCGAGTTCATGGTTCCGGGATGCCCTGTGAAGCTGTCCGACTCTCCGGTGACGGTCACTCCCGCGCCTCTGTTAGGAGCGCATACTGCCGAGGTTTTGAGCGAGTTCGCAGGTATTGACGATGCGAGGCTGGCCGAACTTCGGGATGCGAGCGTGGTGTAAGTTTGTAGATCGGGATGTTTGGGAAGTCTGGGTCGATGAACCATAAAAAGCGAGTTCTCGTCATAGGCACGTCTGTCGGCGCCGGAGACGTGCCGCCTCTACAGGCCCTCGTGACCGGATTGATCGAAAGAGGGAACGATGTCTTGTTCATCGGGGACTAGCGTCTGATTGAGGTGACCCGAGGTGTTTGACTGAGCATTCTACCTCTGCCTCCCGAGTTGGAAATGTTTAGTTACCTAGACCGATGGCGCCGGAGTGTCGGGAAACTGCAAGAATCGAGGTTGTTTTTGCTCGATTGGGGCGACGCAGTATTCGACAATTGCGTTGCCACCTTGTCCGATTTCAGACTTCACGTCGTGGTTTGTAGTTTACTTACAACACTGTATTTAGGCACGATTGTGCGTGAGAAACTCGGAACGGCTCTATGCTGCCTGAACGGGTCGTATTATTTCGGGCCTGGATCACGAGCGCTTTCGATCAGGATTTCGCTGTCGCAGATGACCCGTTCGTCTCAGAAGCAATGGTGTTGTTCGGGCAAGTTGATCTCGCAATTCATGGAACAGATCCACAGTTCGATCCGCCGCCTGATCCAAAACCAGACAACCGTTATTGGGTAGGTCCATTGCCGTGGGAGCCGCGGCAGGATCGCCCTCAATATTTAGACGAAAGCGGTGATCCGTGGGCGTAGGCGTCGCTCAGCCTTGCCCGGCAATCGGGCGAGCAACGCCTCGCACAGATTGCAATGAACGTATTGTCGGATTACCCGGTTCGGACGCTCTTGACCCGAGGAGATGCCCGGGTCAAGATGAGTTTGAATCGATTCCGGCCAACGCGCGCATCGAGCAGTACGTTCCACGTTCCGAAGTTCTTAAACAGGCAGCATTATCTGTCAATCACGCCGGCCACGGTATTGTTTCCAAATCCTTGTACTGTGGAGTGCCAAAGCCGCTGGTTCCGATGGGTCGAGATCAACCAGGAGTGGCTGCCAAAGCAGAGGCGCTGGGATTCGCTAGTGTTGCCCACCGAGATCATCTGCCTGAGGACGCGAAGCGGTCAGCAATAAGCGAAGTTCCGCAAAACCCAAAATACATGGACAACTCTCGATCGTACGATGAGCGGCTGCAGGCCCGAAACTCTGTCGCTGACGCGTGCGCTCTCATCGAGGAGATACAGCGGGCAATGCCAACTTGCGGCAAGAAATTGGAAACGGTCGATAGACTCTGAAACTTGGATCGCCGGGCTTCGAGATCAGACCGTCGTGTAAATTTCGATAATTTGTTATACGAATGCGAACTATGAAAGCGGATGGGGATTAAACCGCGTCGTCGATCAGCCGACGGATTCTCAGTTGACAAATGAATAATGCTATATCTGTTCCAGAGGAGTTGTATCGAGAAGCAAAATCGCAAACTGAAGCCGTCGGGATAACCGTTGATGAATTTGCTATCTAAGCGATCCAAGCTCGTGTCGATAGGCGGCAGATTGACACTGATGAAGTGACTGAAATATTAAATAAGATTTACGCTGAGTTGCCACCTACACTCGATCCCATATTAAGCGAGATGCAATTTAGGTCTCTCGAAAAAGAAGACTAGTAGATCGAACGTCATCTAATACCGCGTCAATGAGGCGCCATTTCACGAATGGACCATCACCTTGATGGCCCCTGAATTTCGTTTGTCGTTAGCGGCCTCAAACGCGGCGTTGATTTCTGATAGGGGCTAGTGGGTCGTTATGATGGGATCGGCTCCACCTTGCCATTGGCCAGTACGTTCAGGGCCGTTCGATACGCCGAGAATCCATGCCAAGACGAGTAGCTGTTCGACCACTCGATTCGCAGTTCTTCCCGCATGGCGATGGCGGCGTTGATTTCCACAGGCTCTGAGAACAGACCCAACACGCTGATCGCGCCCCCGTTGCGCGACATGTCGGTGGCCTGACTCATCGTTGGGGCCGAACCTCCGACCGTCTCGAACACCGAGTCTGCGCCGTTGCCGACGGTGATCTCCATGATTGCCTCCACAGGGTCGTGTTTGGGGTTCGCAACAACGAGGTCGGTGGCTCCGGCCTCCATCGCGATTTTCAACTGCTCATGGCGCGTCCAGACCATCACAACTCGGCCCGCGCCATAGGTCTTCGTCAACTGGCCGAGAGTGAAGCCGATTGCGCCAGTTCCCAGAACCACAACCGTGTCCGTGGGGTCAACGGGTGTCCGGTTCAACGCGTGGGCCCCGCAGGCGTAGCAATCGAGGATGGCGGCGGCATTGTGGGACATGTGGTCGGGCAGGGGATAGCAGTTTTCGGCGACGCAGACGTCGTATTCAGAGAATCCGTGGCTGGGTTGCCGTTCCCAGTGCCGGAATCCTCTTATCGGACAGATGTGGTACTGACCCTGTTTGCAGAACCATCAATCGCCGCACCCCAGAAGATGCTCGGCCTCAATTCCAACAAGTTGTCCGATCGTGAGATTGGTTACACCATCATCCAGGGCAACGATTTCGCCCGCAAGCTCGTGGCCTCGCTCGTGAGGTTCCATCAGGGAGGACCGGTACGGGTGCAGGTCGCTACCGCAAACTCCGCCGGATCGCACATGAAACAGAACCTCCCCAGGCCCAGGTTCTGGCGTCGGAACCTCCTCCAGCCTAATGTCCGGGCCGCCGTAGAGAATCGACGCCTTCATATCTTTCCACGATACCTGAAATCTGAAAACTTAATCCCCTGACACCGGCCCCAGGCTCTCGTCCAGAATCTCCAGCAGGTCTCTCGCCTTCTTCTGAGTCTCCAACTGCTCGGCGCTTATGCCCTCCTCGAACATCTGGAGGCAATATGGGCACGAGACACCGATGATGTCGGCTTCTGTGTCCAGGAACTGCTCGGTGCGGACGTGATTGATGCGTTGCCCTCCGCTCTCTTCCATCCACATGTGGCCGCCTCCGGCCCCGCAGCAGAAGCTGCGCTCTCGGTTGCGTCCCATTTCGACCAGCGTAAGTCCGGGGATGGCCTTGGCGATGTCGCGAGGCGGCTCATAGACCTCGTTGTGACGTCCGAGGTAACAGGAGTCGTGGTAGGCCAGAGTGGTCTCGATAGGGGCCAGAGGCCTTATGGCGCCCTGCTTGATAAGCTCTGCCACGAACTCGGTGTAATGTAGCACTTCGTAGTCGCCGCCCAGGTGCGGGTACTCGTTTTTTATTGTGTTGAAGCAATGAGGGCAGATCGTGATTATCTTCTTGACGTTGTAACTGTTGAATGTCTGAATGTTCTGTTCAGCGAGTATCTGATAGAGGTACTCGTTTCCCATCCGACGGGCCGGGTCTCCGGTGCAGGTCTCCTCATTTCCCAGTATGGCGAAGTCAACCTTCGCCCGCTTGAGGACCGACGCCATCGAGCGGGCGACCGCCTGACTTCGTTGTTCCAGCGCCCCGGTGCATCCGACCCAAAAAAGTATCTCAGTTTCGGGATGATCGGCCAGAATCTTGATGTCCAATCCCTCGGCCCAGTCAGTGCGGGTGTAGGTCGTCCCTCGCCACGGGTGGCCTCTTTGCTCCATGCTCAGGAGGGCATTCTGGGCGGTCTCCGGCATGCTGGCCTGCTCCATAACCATAAAGCGCCGCATGTCCACAATTGAGTCGATATGCTCCACGCCGACGGGACATTCTTGGACACACGCCCCGCAGGTCACGCAGTCCCACAACCCTTCCTCCTGAATCCAGTTGCCGATCAGGGGCTTGTCAGGTTGGGGGTCTTCGCCTTTCAGGATGCCGGGTCCTGCCTCTAAGATATGCTCTTTCATGTTTTCGACGATGTGCATGGGCGAGAGAATCTTGCCGCTGATGTTGGCAGGGCAGACGTCAGAACATCGGCCGCACACGGCGCATGAGAATCCGTCCAGAAGTTGTTTCCAGTTGAAATCCTGAACGCGGCTGGCTCCAAACACCTCTGCCGTCTCCAGATCGTCGGGCGTTGTCAGGGTCCCCTTTGGCTCCAGAGAACGGGTAACGAAGCTGATGGGCGCGCCAACCAGGTGCATATGCTTGGATAAGGGTATGTAGAGGGAGAATCCCAGAATGATTCCCAGATGCAGCCACCAGAAAACGCCTTGAAGCCCGTTGGCCACGCCTTCGTCGATTCCAGCGGCGATGAACGCTTCGCCAATGGCCTTGCCTATTGGGGGCGTCGAGTGGGGGCCTTCGCCGCCGGACGCCACAAAGAATGCCTCGGTCAGCAGGGTGAACAGCATCAAAGACGCTATCAAAACCATGATGATGAGCGACTCTTTCTTTTGTGTCAGATCGAACGACAGCCTGCGAGGTTTGATTCCCCAGCGTCGGACGGCTCCCCAGACGAGCACAACGAAGAACACGACGGCTAGAATATCGAGGTAGAAACCGAAAATCTCCACGCCAGTATCGGTGAGGATTTTGGCCGAGAATGGCCTCCAGACGGAGTCGGCAAATATGAACAGACCGTAGCTGGCGGTGAAGGACAGAAATCCCCAGAAGATGAAGAAGTGGGCGAGGCCCGCGCGGTCTCTCACCGACACGCTCTGCAGCACTTTTTTCTGTCCAAGTATCATCGGCAGCGCCCCAAACAAACGACGCAAAGGTTGGTCGAACCTGGCAGGCTTTTTGCCGATCATGATCAGTCGAAAAACCCGGTAGTACAATATGGAGCCGGCCGCGCTAAACGTTCCGACGGCGAAGAAATACACTGCGAGCCAGATGGGTATGACACCGAACAGATTCTCAGGGGGAACCATCGCGTCCTCCTAGGTATTTTTGGCTACGAAATCTGGTGGAGTGTAGCACAGCGCATGGGTCACGACTACAATCTGATATGTTCGGCGTCCGAGGGGATCAGGCTCGGTACACGACGAGGATCGCCGCGCCGATTGCCAGCCAGAGAACGATGGAAATAATCAGAGGCACGTCTGTGATAACGATGTCTTCCGGGTTCTCGCCCAGGTTGCGGGTGTGGACCAGGTACATATAGCGAAACAGGCCGTATGTCACGAAGGGGATGGTCAGCATCATCGACCGATTGTCAGGAAGGTTGGGGGCGGTAAATGTGTAGAGCGAGTAGCTGATGAGGGCAGAGGTTGCGACGATGGCCGTCAACTGGTCGAGGAACGCAAGCGTGTATTTCCCCAGGACGTTCCGCTGTTGGGACGCCGAGTCCCCTGCGGACGCAAGCTCGCTCCTGCGCTTGGAGAGCGCTATGAACAGCGCTCCCAACCCAGCGCAGAGGTAAAGCCACGGGGAGATGGGAACTTGGAGGGCCGCAGCGCCTGCGACGACCCGCAGGACGAATCCCGTTCCGATGGCGAACACGTCCAACAAAACCACGGATTTCAATACGAGGGAATAGGCGATCATCGTGGCCGCATATACCAGCGTCACCGCACCGAACAGCGGTTCCAGGACGAACGCGCCGCCTAGCGCCAATGCGCTTAGGACTGCCGCTGAAGTGAACGCGAGCTTTGTTCCCAGTCTGCCTGATGCAATCGGCCTGTGCCTTTTGCGGGGGTGCGCCCGATCTCGATCCGCGTCGGCGAGGTCATTGAAGATATATGTGGCCCCGCTGAGGACCGAGAACGCCAGGAAAGCCGCACCGCTTTTGCTGATAAACTCTACGCCTTGAGACACGTCGTCGAGGTCCCAGGCCTCGTTTATCGTAAAGAACAACGGCAAGAAGACCATCAGATTCTTGATCCATTGCTTGGGACGCATGGTCTGGAGCAGCGCCAGGCCAACATTTGACTGCGAAGCGGAGCCAGTGTTCTGAATCGAATCATCCATGATTCGATGATATGGGGGAGCGAGAGCCAGCGTCAATCAAAATTGCGCTGTCGGTTTGAGGCTATCTAACCGAAGCATGTCCGAGATTTGACGGGTTGCTTCGATCAGCTACGTGGCTTTTGGGCCTGACAAGCGGTCTGTGGTCAGCAGCAGCGGTTCCCATTTGCATCACTGTTGACACGCGCGAAATTCCTCGGGTAGAATTTCAATTAGCAGTCTCGTCTATCGACTGCTAAAATACTGGAATCAACATCAAATAACCTAAGAGGAGGTCTCGATAATATGGCGACAGACACAAAGGTCTCGTTCAAGCCATTGGGCAACCGTGTGGTGGTCTCGCCGTCGGAAGGCGACGAACAGGTAAGCGCGGGCGGAATCTACATTCCCGACACAGCCAAAGAAAAGCCCCAAGAAGGTGAGGTCGTGGCGGTTGGCCCAGGCAGGCTGTCAGATGATGGCAACCGGGTTCCGATGGACGTGGAAGTCGGCGACACAGTAGTTTACTCCAAGTACTCTGGCACAGAGTATAAAGAAGGCGAAGTGGAGTACCTGGTGCTCCGCGAGGACGATATTCTTTTCAAGAAGTAATCGAAGTTGCTGATCACACAGCAAGGAGGACTAAATGGCAAAACAGCTAACTTTTAGCGAGGAAGCCAGGGCCGCCATGAAGCGGGGCATCGACACTATGGCCTCCACAGTTGGCGTAACCCTGGGCCCACTGGGCCGAAACGTCGTTCTGGACAAGAAGTTCGGGCCTCCCCAGGTCTGTTCCGACGGCGTGACCATCGCCAAGGAAATCGAACTAGAAGACCCGTTCGAGAACATGGGCGCTCAGCTTTTGAAAGAAGCCGCCAGCAAGACAAATGACGTGGCCGGTGACGGCACCACCACCGCGACAGTGCTGGCCCAGGCCATCATTCATGAAGGATTCAAGAACATCGCTGCCGGCGCCAACCCAATGGCCCTGAAGCGCGGTATCGAGAAGGGCGTTGTGGCTCTGCGAGGCGCTGTTGAGGCCATGGCCACCCCCGTTGAGGGCCGAACTCAGATCGCCCAGGTCGCTTCACTCTCCGCTCACGACGAAGAGATGGGTGACCTCATTGCCGACGTCATGGAGAAGGTAGGCAAGGACGGCGTCATCACGGTCGAAGAGTCCAAGGGCCTATCCTACGAGCAGGAATTCGTAGAGGGCATGCAGATCGATCGGGGCTACATCTCTCCCTACTTCATCACGGACCAGGAGAGGATGGAGTCCACTATCGACGACCCGTACATCCTCATAACTGACAAGAAAATCTCTGCTGTTTCCGATGTGCTGCCCGCGCTGGAGAAGATTCTCCAGGTCGGCAAGAACGTCGTGATCGTGGCCGAGGACATCGAGGGCGAAGCGCTGGCGACACTGGTTGTCAACAAGCTTCGAGGGACCCTCAGCTGCCTCGCAGTCAAAGCCCCTGGCTTTGGCGACCGCCGAAAGGCGATGCTTGAGGACATGGCCATTCTGACCGGCGGCCAGGTTATCAGCGAAGAGGTGGGCCGCAAGCTGGAGTCAGTGACGGTCGAAGACCTGGGCCGCGCTCGCCGAATCGTTTCAACCAAGGAAGAGACCACATTCGTGGACGGCGCAGGCTCCGAGGACGCCATCCAGGGCCGGATCAACCAGATCAAGGCTCAGGTTGACGAGACCACATCCGACTTCGACCGCGAGAAGCTGCAAGAACGTCTTGCCAAGCTTTCTGGCGGTGTCGCTATTATCAAGGTCGGCGCGGCCACCGAGGTCGAGCTAAAAGAGAAGAAGAACCGCGTCGAGGACGCTCTGTCCGCAACGCGGGCGGCTGTTGAAGAGGGAATTGTTCCGGGCGGCGGACTCGCCGTAATCCGGGCGCGAGCGGCCATGGATAGCCTCGACCTCACCGGCGACGAAGCCACGGGCGCGGCAGTTCTGTCCAAATCTCTTGAGTCTCCAATCAAGCTGATCTCCGAGAACACAGGCGTGTCCGGAGAGGTCATACTGAACCAGAGCCTTGAAAGCGAAGGCGACTGGGGATACGACGCCGAAGCCGGCGAGTTCTGTCACTTGCTAGAGCGTGGCATCATGGACCCGACCAAGGTTACACGAGCGGCCATTGAGAACGCCGCCAGCGTCGCCGCGATGGTTCTGACCACCGAGGCGTTGATAACCGACGTTCCTGCCCCAGAGGGAGCAGCCGGCGCGCCGCCCATGCCCCCGATGGACTACTAGGTCCGACGGAAACTCAGCCAAGGCTAGTCTGACCTGAAGAACCGGAGCCTCGAATTTCGAGGCTCCGGTTGCCCCAAACTTGACATCGCGGAATCCCACAATGTACGATTCTGCGTGCTGAGAACAACTGAATATAGAAACTCTTATCAAGAGTGGCGGAGGGTTCGGCCCTTTGAAACCCGGCAACCGGTTGGGATGCCAGCGGCAGTCCCGATACGGTGCCAATTCCGACGGACATCTAATGTCCGAGAGATGAGAGTGATGTTCCTACAATTGGACTTCTCTCGTCTTACGTTGAGAAGTTTTTTGTTTGCCCAAAAGGCCGAGCCCCCCCCCCGCATATGCAGCAGGAGGGCAACGTGGCCTTGAACGGCGCCGGCGAATTTAGCCCCATCATCTGGACGGGCAGCAGTGTTCGACTGATGGACCAGACACGTCTTCCGATGGAAGAATTGTGGTTCGAGACCTCCGATTACCGGGAGATCGTCGGGGCAATTCGCGACATGATGGTACGGGGAGCTCCCGCCATCGGCATCGCCGGAGCCTACGGCCTCGCCCTGGCCGCAATGGAGCTTTCCCGAACCGCCAACGGCGGATTTTCCGATGAACTCGGCAAGGCAGGCATCGAGATAAAAAACGCCCGCCCCACAGGCGCCAACCTGGCGTGGGCTGTCGACAGGCTGCTCTGTGTTTCTCGAAGCGCTCAGTCAGTGGAGGAGGTCGTCTCAGATCTGACCGCCGAGGCTGTCAAGATTCACAAAGAGGATTCTGCCTTCAACCATGAAATCGGCAAGTATGGGGCCAGCCTTATTCCGTGGGGCAGTCAGGTTCTGACTCACTGCAACGCGGGGGCGCTGGCGACCGGGGGCTACGGGACCGCTCTGGGTGTCATCAGGACCGCATGGAGTGACAACCGCATCGAAAGAGTATTCGCCACCGAGACACGGCCTCTGCTCCAAGGGGCGAGATTGACCGCCTGGGAGCTGGTCCAGTCAGGAATTCCCGCCACTCTGGTGTCGGATTCATCGGTCGGTCAGTTGTTAAGGAAGGGGATGGTTCAGGCAGTGTTCGTCGGAGCCGATAGAATAACCGCGAATGGAGACGTGGCAAATAAGATCGGAACCTACCCGTTGGCAGTGATGGCGAAGGAGACGGGGGTGCCTTTCTACGTCGCCGCGCCGACCAGCACGCTCGACCTTTCGCTGTCCACAGGGGACGAGATACCGATAGAGGAGCGTGACGCAAGCGAGGTACTGGAATTTGCTGGAAAGCGCACCGCCGCCATCGGCGTGGACGCGGTGAACTTTGCCTTCGATGTCACGCCAAACAGGTACGTCAACGCTATTATCACGGAAAAAGGGATTGTGAGAAGCCCGTATCGTCGGACCCTCAGCGCCCTGTTGGAGGCGGAGGTTGCCTGACCCCAAGATCGCGTTCATCGGCGGCTCAGGCCTCTACGATATAGATGGCATGGAGAACCGCCAGGAGCTCACAGTTGAAACGCCATTCGGCGATCCCAGCGATGCGGTTGTGGTGGGCGAGATCAATGGTGTCGAGGCCGCATTCCTGCCCCGACACGGGCGGGGACACAGGTTCTCTCCGTCGGAGATTCCTGTAAAGGCAAACATTTACGCCCTCAAGTCTCTTGGAGTCGAGCGCGTAGTGTCCGTGAGCGCGGTCGGAAGCCTGAAAGAACATATCAAACCGTTGGACCTCGTAGTGCCTGACCAGATTATCGACCGCACCAGGCGCCGTTCCGACACCTTCTTCGGCGATGGCATTGTCGCCCACGTTGGGTTCGCAGACCCTTTCTGCAACGAACTTCGTCGCATCGCCTTTGAGAGCGCGTCGCTCGAAGACGTCGACTGTCATGACGGGGGAACGTATTTGGTAATCGAAGGGCCGCAGTTCTCGACAAGGGCAGAGTCGGCGGTGTATCGGTCGTGGGGGGCGAATGTTATCGGTATGACAGCATTGCCAGAGGCCAAACTGGCCCGCGAAGCGGAGCTATGCTACACGACCCTCGCCTTCGTGACCGATTACGACGTATGGCACGACACCGAGGAAGAGGTGACGGTGGAGATGGTGATTCAAAACCTGACCCACAACGTAGCCACCGCTCAGGGCATCATCAGGCGGATGCTGGCTGAGATTCCAGATAACAGAACATGCGGCTGTGAATCTGCGCTGAAAAATGCCGTGATCACGAGCCGAGAATCGATCACAAAGGACGCCCAGAACAGATTGGGTATTCTCGTTAACAAATATTTGAATGCTTAGGTTCAGAGGAGAGGCAAATGCCAAGACAAGTATCAGGTGAGCCGTATTACCGACTAACGCTGGATGAGGCTGGAGAGATGTACGGCGACGACGATGTGGTGATAGTCGACGTTCGGCGCATGGACGAGTACCTGGAGGGTCACGTAAAAGACGCCATTTTCATCACTGTTGACGACATTCTGGCGCGCATCGACGAACTGCCGGAGGACAAAAAATTGCTGTTCATCTGCGCGGCAGGCGTGAGAAGCGGACTTGCGTGCGAGATGGCGGCGGCGATGGGCCTGGACTCTGAGAGGCTGTTTAATATCGAGGATGGCACTGGCCCCTGGATCGAGAAAGGTCTACCCTCCAGCACGGGGATGGACGCCTAGTTGAGAAGTGCGCTCCTGATCTTCGATCTGGATGGAACGCTGTTTCAGACAGAATCGGCGACGGTTCCAGCTGTGCAGCACACATTTCGGGACACCGGATTGGAAGTCCAGAGCACAGAGTTGATTCTGGACTTCATCGGCTCGCCGATGTCGGAGCTTGCCAAATGGGTTCAGAGCGTGTGAGGGGATCGTGACGCTGATGAATTGATGCGGCTGATTGAAGCCAAAGAGATGGCGTTGGCGAAATCAAAAGGGTAACTGTTTCCAAAGGTCATCGATGTTCTGGAAAGTCTCCACAGAGATTACGAAGCTTTGGCCACCTGCACTAACGGTGAGCCAGAGCACGCAGGCACGATTATCGACTCCCAGGGAATCCGGCATTTCTTCGATGTGGTCAGATGCAGGGCCAACGAGCTGGACAACAAACCAGCGATGGTGGCCGAGATTATTGGAAACTTCGACCTGACTGAGGGCGTGGTCACCGGCGGCAGGCGGGAAGACGCGGAGGCTGCGAAGCGCAACTCGCTCCGGGCAATGGGCACTGGCTACGGTTATGGCTCGGAAGACGAATTGGAGGACGCTGATGCGGTGGCGCATGCCGCTAGCGAGATACCAGACTTAATCGACCAAGTATTGGACAGTTAGAACTAACGTGAAAAAAGGATGAACGACACAAGATGACATTACTGGTTGTAGGCTCGGTTGCATACGACTCGGTGCAGACACCCCAGGGCGCGCGGGAAGACGCGCTTGGAGGCTCTGCCACATATTTTTCCATTGCTTCCAGTTACTTCTCTCCGGTGAGTTTGGTCGCCATAATCGGCGAGGATTTCCAACCGGAGCATATCGCACTTTTGGAGAAACACGACGTTGACGTCAGCGGCCTGGAGCGTGTTGATGGTGATACTTTCCGATGGTCGGGAGTCTATTCAACCGAGGACATCAACCAACGCGAAACTCTCGACACACAACTGAATGTTTTCGCAGACTTCAAACCAAATCTGTCGGAACAACACAGGAACGCCGACTTCCTGTTCCTCGCGAACATCGACCCGGAGTTGCAACTTGAGGTGCTGGGTCAGATGAACCAGCGACCAAAGCTTGTGGCTCTAGACTCCATGAACTTTTGGATTGACGGTAAAAAGAACGAGCTGGACAAGATTGTTGAAGCTGTGGATATGGTCTTCATGGACGAAGGCGAGGCTCGGACCTATGCTAACGAGCCGAATCTTCGAAGAGCCGCCGCCCGAATTCATGAAGTCGGGCCAAGCACAGTAGTCATCAAGCGGGGCGAGCATGGAGTCTTGATCTCCAACGAAGGCAATTTGTTTTCGGCTCCGGCATTCCCATTGGACCGGGTTGTTGATCCCACTGGAGCGGGCGATACATTCGCGGGCGGGTTCGTAGGGCTGATCTCCGCAACCGGCGATCTGTCGGAGGCTGGAATTCGGCGTGCGGCGGTGCTGGGTTCTGTCATGGGCTCCTTCACGGTGGAGGACTTCAGCGCTGACAGGCTGGCGACGCTCACTCACGAACAGGTCGTTGAGCGATTCAGTGAATTTGAGCGCCTAACACAGTTTACAGGACTTGATAAATCAAACTCGCTTCCCTGGAGAGCATAAAATTTACGCGACTCAGACCGATTTATTGGCTCGGTCGCGACATCGGATAATTTAGGAGGAAAAGTTGGCGACGAGAAACGAACAAGGCCATGTGGCAGACCTGTCACTGGCGGCGGAAGGAGTCCGCAGGATCGAGTGGGCGGCTCGCGAGATGCCGGTAGTGCGGCAAATTCGCGAACGATTCGCCAGTGAAAAACCCCTCAGCGGCCTTCGGATTTCTGCATGCCTGCATGTGACCACCGAGACCGCGAACCTCATGCTGACCCTGAAAGACGGCGGCGCTCAGGTTGCCCTCTGCGCCAGCAACCCTCTCAGCACACAGGACGAGACAGCCGCCGCGCTGGTAGCCGAGTATGGGATTCCGACCTTCGCTGTTAATGGCGAAGACACCGAATCCTACTACCAGAACCTACAGTCGGCTCTTAACACCAAGCCAAACCTGACGATGGACGACGGCGCAGACCTGGTGGCGCTTGCCCATACTGACAGGACAGACGTGCTTGAGGATATTGTCGGCGGCACCGAAGAGACGACCACTGGCGTAATCAGGCTCAAAAGCCTCGCGGCGGAGGGCAAGCTCAAGTACCCGATCGTTGCGGTGAACGACGCAGACACCAAGCACTTCTTCGACAACCGCTATGGCACCGGCCAGAGCACTCTCGACGGCATAACCAGAGCCACAAATGTGCTGTGGGCAGGCAAAAACGTGGTCATCGCAGGTTATGGATGGTGCGGCAAAGGCGTCGCCTTGAGGGCAAGAGGCATGGGCGGCCATACGATTGTGACCGAGGTTGATCCGATCCGCGCCCTGGAGGCTGTCATGGACGGCCACAACGTGATGACGATGACTGAAGCCGCCGAGATTGGTGACATCTTCATCACGGTCACAGGCGGGAAGAATGCTATCGGCAAATCGCATCTAGAAGTAATGAAGAGCGGCGCTCTAGTCGCCAACAGCGGCCACTTCAACGTCGAAATCGACATCGAGGCAATGGAAGAACTGGCTGACAGCAAATCCTCTGTCCGGCCATTCGTGGACCAGTACCTCATGGGCGACGGGCGGAAAATAAACCTGCTGGGCGAGGGTCGGCTGATAAATCTGGCCGCCGCAGAAGGTCACCCTTCGGCAGTGATGGACATGAGCTTCGCAAATCAAGCTCTGACTGCCGAGTATATGGCCCAAACGGCCCACACTCTGACGCCTGAAGTCTATACAGTTCCCAGGGACATTGACGAAGAAGTCGGCAAGCTCAAGCTGGCCTCGATGGGAGTCAACATCGACACGCTGACTGCTGAACAAGAAAAGTATCTCTCCAGTTGGGACGTGGGAACATAGCTGAAGAACATGCGCTCACCCGAGTATCCCAACTGTTTCGGGTCCGGACAGGACAACCCTATCGATCTGAGGGAGACCTTTGGCTAGAGGGCGACCGACCGCCAGCTAGTTTCACTCCGCAGGAGGTCCACCAGGGCTGGCCCGGAACGGTCCACGGCGGGATCATCACGGCTCTGCTGCACGAGATCATGGAAAACCTGATGTACAAGCAGGGAACGATAACGATGATGAGAGGCATGGAGGCCAAACTTCGATCTCCTGCCTCCGTGGGCAAGAATTTGCTGGCCGACTCGTGGCTGGAGGAGAGATCAGGGCGCGAATTATCCGTCCACAGCGAATTGACGGATGAAGATGGTAAGGTGTTTGCTCAGGGGTCGGCATCCCTGGTTGTCCTGAGTCAAGAGCAAATTGACCGAATGGGTGTAGGCGCATGATCTATGCTCATTGGATAAATACAATCATAAAAGAGCGCGCCCGACCGGTAGGTCAGGCAATCAATGACGACAGGGCCGCTCTGTCACAGGAGGAATAACTATGGCGAATACTTTCATCGACTCACCGTCGTTTCTGTTCACATCAGAATCGGTGACGGAGGGACATCCCGACAAGCTCTGCGACCAGATATCCGACGCTGTTCTGGACGCGATTCTGGCAGAAGACCCGATGGGCCGCGTGGCCTGCGAGACGGCGACCACCACCGGCCTTGTGATGGTCATGGGCGAGATCACGACGTCGACATACGTCGATATCGCCAACATCGTTCGGCGCACCATCCGAGACGCCGGCTACATCGACTCCAGCTACGGTTTCGATCATCAGTCATGCGGAGTCGCAATATCGATCCACGGTCAGTCTCAGGATATTTCCTCCGGAGTGACCCACTCGGTTGAAACCAGAGGCGAAGTCGGCAACACTGAAGTCGAATCTCTGGGCGCAGGCGATCAGGGAATGATGGTCGGCTATGCGTGCAACGAGACTCCAGAGCTTATGCCTTTGCCCATGGCGCTGTCTCATCGACTGTGCCAACGGCTGGCAGAGGTTCGGAAAGATAATTATCTAACCTACCTCCGGCCCGACGGCAAGTCTCAGGTCACCATCGAGTATGAATACGGCGTTCCAAAGCGCGCGCATACCGTGGTAATCAGCGCCCAGCACAACCCAGAGGTCAGCCAGGACGTGATTGAGCGTGACATGATCGAAGATGTGATCCGGCACGTAATTCCTGCCGATCTTTTGGACAGCGAGACAAAGTTCTGGGTGAACCCGTCTGGCAGGTTCGTGATTGGAGGCCCGGTGGGCGACGCTGGACTTACAGGACGCAAAATTCTCGTTGACACCTACGGCGGAATGGCCCGGCACGGCGGCGGAGCGTTTTCTGGGAAAGACCCGACAAAGGTTGACCGCTCAGGAGCATACGCCGCCCGCTGGGTTGCCAAGAACCTGGTGGCCGCAGGAGTCGCCGACAGGCTGGAGATTCAGGTCTCTTATGCCATTGGAATCGCCTCGCCCATCAACGTATCGGCGGAAACCTTCGGGACGAACCGCGTGTCCGACGAGATGATCGGCGAGTTGATAGACAAGCATTTCGACCTTCGTCCCGGCGCGATCATCCGTGACCTGGACCTTCGCAGGCCTATCTACAAACAGACGGCGGCTTACGGACACTTTGGCCGCCCTGATTTGGACCTGCCGTGGGAGAACACCGATAGAGCCGTCGCTATTCGACGCGACGCTTTTGGGAAGGACGTAGACGGCGGCAACCCAGAAGTCGCCTAAAACCAGAGGCATCGAATTTCAGGAGTTGTGACCGTGCCCATCAAGTTTGGCACCGATGGTTGGCGGGCGATTATCGCCGAAGACTTCACCTTCGAGAACGTGCGAATTTGCGCGCAAGGGACCGCTGATCTGATAAATGCGGGCAACCAACCTGCGCGGGGGATCGTCATCGGATACGACACCCGTTTCCTGTCGGAGGAATTCGCCCGCGCTGTCGCAGAGGTAATGACGGCCAATGGCATCCCGACGATGCTGTGCGACAGGCCGGCTCCAACGCCGACTGTCAGCTACGATCTGGTCAGCCGCGATGCTGGAGCAGGCGTGATAATCACTGCCAGCCACAATCCTGCAAATTACAATGGCTTTAAGTACAAACCCGACTACGGTGGCAGCGCGTCGCCAGAGATTGTGGAGCAGTTGGAATCGCGCATCGCCGTCGTCGAACAGCGTGGCGTAGTGAACCGGATTCCTCTCCACGATGCCGAGCGTCAGGGTCTGCTGGAGATATTCGACCCGGAGCCGGAGTATCTGGCCCATCTTGCTACGATTGTGGACGTCCAGGCCATCAGAAACGCCGGTTTGAATGTGGTTGTGGACTCAATGTATGGATCGGGCGCGGGCTACTTGAAAAAGCTGCTGGAGGGCGGCACAACCCACATCATCGAGATTCATGGGGAAAGAAATCCTGCATTCCCAGGTATGGCTCAACCTGAACCCATTGCCCACAACCTCACGGAACTCATTGAGGCCGTACAGGACCATAACGCCGACGTTGGGCTTGCCCTGGATGGCGACGCTGACCGACTTGGCATGGTGGACGAAAGCGGGAATTTCGTGACGACGCTCCAGACCTTCGCTCTGTTGTGCTACCACCTGCTGGAGAATCTCGGCCAGCGGGGGCCACTCGTTCGCTCGATCACCATGACTAGCATGATTGATCGGTTGGCAGAGCTTTACGACGTGCCGATATTCGACACGCCTGTGGGGTTCAAATTCCTGGGGCCGGTCCTGATGGCCGAGGAAGCCATCGCCGCTGGCGAAGAGAGCGGAGGCTACGCCTTCCGAGGCAACGTCCCGGAGCGGGACGGCATTCTGTCAGGACTGCTCATGCTGGACATGATTGTTAAAACCCAGATGGAGCCTTCTGACCTTCTCGACGAGCTCGTCGAGAAGGTCGGCCCGCACTTCTATGACCGATGGGACGTGAGCTTCGATCCGAGCCAACGCGACGCTATCGAGCAGAGCGTGAGAGCGTCCTTTCCGTCAACACTGGCTGGGAAGACCGTCGTGCAGGTCGACGAGCGAGACGGCATTAGATTCGTCTTGGAGTCAGGCCATTGGTCGCTGATTAGATTCTCTGGCACCGAGCCGCTTCTACGCATATATGCCGAGGGCGAATCGCCAGCCGAGGTCGCGGCGCTACTGGGCGAAGCTCGCGCGATGACCGGAGTCTAACCAGCGACAGGCATCAGCGACACTTTGAGCCGGCGGCGCTTCGGGCCGTCGAATTCGATCAACACAACTTTTTGGAACTCTCCTAGGGCCAGAGTTCCTGAGGGGATCGACACAACGAGAGACGCCCCGATTGTCGCGCTGAGTATGTGGGCAAGGACGTGCTGGGATGGTTGGTGGTTGTACTCTAACACCGGAGTCAGTCGGTTGAATGCGTCGAGCATGTCTACAGTGACTCCCGGCTCCTG
>Ga0208113_1000038_pt1 | contig 54429 bp, 51 predicted proteins | sample Knorr_S7_td_NADW_FD_185598 | JGI IMG/M metagenome (GOLD analysis project Ga0208113, IMG submission 185598) | Marine microbial communities from Southern Atlantic Ocean transect - Knorr_S7_td_NADW_ad_2505m_LV_A (SPAdes) (version 2) | ecosystem: Environmental > Aquatic > Marine > Oceanic | place...
TGCCGACGGTGATGGCCTGATTCACGTTCCATCCCTGGTTGATGTCCAGCATGATGTCGATGTCCGGGCCGACGGCTTCTCGCATCACCTTCATGCGCTCAAGTTCCTTAGCCAGAGAATCCTCGGCGCCCATGCGGAACTTCATTGCCTTGAACCCGTCCGCGACCAGTTTAGGCGCTGTTTCTGCCAGGGCGTCCAGGTCGTACGTCCTCCAGAGGTACCCGGAGGCATAAGTCGGGACGCGCTGGCGATGGCCGCCCAATAATTTCCAGACCGGCTGACCCGTAATTTTTCCTTTGATGTCCCACAGGGCAACGTCGATGGCTGAAACCGCGCGAGTCACCAGTCCGGCCGGCGCTCCTCCCCCTCCTGCAACCAGGAGTCGTTCCTGAATCGCCTCGATCATCAGAGGGTCATCGCCAACCGCCAGACCAGCAAGACCGTCAACGGTCTCCTTTAGCGCTTTGGACAAAACGTTGCTGGCAAACCCCGCGTAGCCGATCCCCTCGACCCCTTCATCTGTCTGAATCTTCAACGTGACGAAGGTGGCTATGTTGGCTCCAGGTCCGCCGCCAAGGGGTCCAACGGGTCTAGGAAGATCGACAACTCTTGTGGAATGTCCGGTGATTTTCATACCTGCTCCTGATGTATTTTCGATCGACGTTTGGTATTTGAAACCCCCCGATGGTTTCCAGTAGTAAATTTTGCATCGCTCTGTCCGTGTATCTTTCAGGCTCATCAATTGGCCCAGCTGCATATTTGTGAGCGCATTCCCAGCCAACAAATATTGGCGTTAGCTCGCCATTCCGCACGGTTACTGAACAACGCGCCGCGCCCATTCTATTCGCGGTTCACGAACCCAGTCAACGAAGCGCTTTAGCGCGACCTATAACGCCCGCTCCACTCGTTTCCTGATCCGTCTGATCCAGATTCGCATAAAGCTGTTCGACATAATACCCACAACGCTCAACGCCAGCATGCAATATACCCAGCCTCGACTAACTTTGGACGAGTGGTTGGGGTCCAACCATTTTGAATTATTAGCCAGGGCTTCCATCGTTCCGAGGCCGAGCAACAGAGGCCACGCCGCCGCGAGTCGCAGCCTGACATGCCGTCTCGGAATGGCGGCGAGGTAAGATTCCGCCGAACGGTAGTGATCCAGAGTCAGTCGAATCCCATCCACAAGAACTGGCCGAGCCCTGCCGGAAACTTCGAGCGTCAGGAGATCATCAGGAGTGACGCCGACGGAGGCCAGCGCAGTTTCCGGTATATAGCATCTGCCGATTCTTAAATCTCCGGGCACGTCGCGCAGTATGTTGGTCATCTGGAGAGCTTTGCCGAACCGAGCACCTAAATCCGACATATCCTCTCGGCTCCAATTCCTCAAAGACCGGGTATGAGCAAGGGTTGTGTCCGTCCAGAACTCTCCAACACTTCCTGCAACCATGTATGCGTAGCGATCGAGTTCTTTGTCGCTTTCTAGAGCTCTGATCTCTCCCGATTCTTCAACGGGGAACGTCGTGAGATCGAACTCCATGCCTTGAGTGAGCGTCACCACAATTCCTCTCACGCGTACGGCGTCCTGAGCGGGCATAGCCTCCAGAAGTTCAAATGCCTGTGGGAGAGATTCCAACAGACGTCGCTCTGAGTCTGAAGACTGTTGTCCAACGAGCGATTCTGTCATTTCAGCCAACGCCTCAAGATCAACCCCTTCCTGTAGCTGCCGGCGCAGCGACAGAAGGAATCGGAGGCGGTCTTCCTTGGGAAGGGACCGGGTGTCGGCGATGGTGTCGGCCGCTCTCGCAAGCAGGTAGGCGAGGCCTATTGGTTGTCTAAGTCCGCCTGGCAAAACTCTGAGCGTGAGGTAAAAAGCCCGTGAGACACTCTTGAGGAGGTCTGTCAGCAACCGCTGACGCGGGATCGGATTTACACGGTACTGTTCGGCCATGCCGAATCAAACCTTTGGGGCGACCTTCTCGGCGAAGTGTTGCATCGTTCGAATACACTCGTCTATATCTTTGGAGCGAAAGTCAAAGTTCAGTTGGTCGAAACCGAGGTCGGCGCACACTTCAACATCTTCAACGACTTCTTGTGTCGAGGCAATAACCGCCGCTTTCGACCTGATGCCCGCCGACTCCCCGAACCCGATGTCAGTGAAGTGCAGACTGCGTTTCAGCGAGATGGTGATATCGTCGAAATCCCGTTCCTGCTCCTCCGCATACCCTTTCATGTACTCAACCATTGATGCGACGTACTCAGGAGTCTGCCGAGTCGGGTGCCATCCGTCGCCATATTTAATGACCCGCCGCGCCGCCCTACGAGTATGACCACCCACCCAGATCGGAATGCTCTGAACCGGTTTGGGAGCAAATTTGATGCCTTTGAAATCGTAAAACTCGCCGTGGAACTCTGGCGACTCTTCATTCCACAAGATTCTGAATATCTGAAGGTACTCGTCGGTTACAGGGCCTCTGTCGGCATGAGAAGCGCCCAGGGCGTCGAACTCCTCTTTCCACCACCCGACTCCCACGCCGCAAATTACGCGACCATTGGTTAGCGTGTCCAGCGTAGTGAACATCTTGGCCTGAACTATTGGATTGCGATAGGGAACGATGACAACAGTAGACCCGACCTTGATTTTGCTTGTCGCAGAGGCGATGTAACTGAGGGTCACGAATACATCGAGTTGAGGGTCACCAGCCTGCGCCGTGAACCTGCCATCCTCGGTGTATGGGTAGCGATCTGTCTCCTCCGATGGCAGGACGATGTGATCAGCCGCCCATACAGAACCGAATCCTAGGTCTTCAACAGCGCGGGCGAATCGGCACAACCCTTCGCCGTCAGTGTTTTTCGGAATGGTGAATCCGAATTCCATTTTGCCAGCCTCTCAACTCAAACCCAGTGTTTTCAGATTGCAGGGGAATCGAGCCTGAGTTTAGCAACGGCCACTATCATGGTCAACCGGCGGGTACATTACCGGCAATTGCCGGACGCGGACGCAAAAGTGGGATGGCCTGGGGCATAGAGCCCAAGGCCATCCCACTTTCCTTATTTATCTATGATGTCTGTCTAGTTTGCCACCTGCACGATGCGACCAGTGGTCGTGTAGAAACCGAACCTCAGATCGTCTTTCGGCGAAATGGCGATCTCGAGATCACCAGAGCTTCCGAGACTTACGGTATCGAGTTTCATTAACCATGATTTGCGGTTAAGTTGCGCCTCTGAGATGTCTCCGTCAAGATCATCGACCTCGAAGTCGATTCCTGCGGGAACATTCAATTCCATAATTGCGTTGGCTTGGACGTCGGATACGTTGTCCAAGTCAAGCACCAAATACTCGGTATCACCAACGTGAAGTTCAATGGATGCCGTGAACGCAGTGCCTTCATCATTCACAGTGACTATTGCATCATCGTGAGGAGATCCTCCGCCACCGGCTGAATCAAAGACTCCGTGGTCGGCGCTGGTCGAACTGAGCACCACAGATTGCTCGATGGTCAATGCGTCGAAACCCTGGATTCCTCCACTCAGAACCGGCCCAACGCCCTGACCTGCGGCAGCGGCGACGATAAGAACTGTTAGACCTTTGAGGCACACACGAATCGACATTCGGCCAATTTTGAACTTGTGTCCAAGAGTTTTCGTCGCAATGTTCTTACGCAATTGTGTCTCCTCAATTCGTGTGCGCTTTGCATCATTTTCTCGATGTGCGGGTCGAGGATGGCCGGTCTGTCGGTTTGCTCGACAGATTGCCGAACGTGCCGTCAGAATTTCCTTGTCCATCATTTGATTTGTCCGCTGAACCTGCAATAACCCTCTGCCGCAAACTTCGATTCGAACCGGATTTCTCCGCTTCACGTTGCGCTCAAAGACGGACGGTTTCTGATGTCTGGTCAATCGTAGGCTCTGAATAAAGGGGTTCCTAGTCGCAGACCAAACTTACAAGGCAGTGGAAGTGAGTTACTGCAAATCAACCTGTGGCACAATTCCCGTGCTATACCTGAGGCGAAAATTGGGGTAATAAGCGGACAGCCCGCGGCTGATTTCACTTTGCCGTAAAGGCCCGGCGCGTCACAGAACCTAAGTAATCCCGCAGGTATCGCAAATAAACCAACGGTCGTATAGTGTGCACGAGAATTGAAGAGGTTATCCGAACACCCGCCGGACGCGGTCACGAAATCTCAATAGGTCTGGTGGAACGATGAGCCGTGATCAAAAATCTCAGACAACCGAAGCTACAATCAACCCAAGGAGCACAGAAAAATGGAGAGCACCGGAGCGGATGAGGCCTCCGTGGAGCAGTCGTTCCAAACGGCTGGGCCAATGGATTCTGCCATCGCTGGAACAATCCTGAGAGAGGCCAAGGAGATATTCGGCCAATGTGGCGTCACATTCTTCCTGCGCCAAGGCACCTGCCTCGGAGCGGTTAGAGAAAATCGCTTCATACCGTGGGACGATGATATCGATCTCGGCTCGGTGATTGGACTCCACGGTTTCACCGCAGATCAGATCGAACCAGTGGTTCACGCATTTAGGAACCGCGGATACTACGCTAACGCGCAATCTTCCAGCGAATATGTAGAGGTCACGATGATGAAGTCGCATATCCGAATTGATTGGACATGTTATCGGATAATTGACGACAACATCATCCACTGGCCCGGCGTCCCCATTCCTGTTCGGCTCGTCACCCAATTGAAAGAGACAAAATTCGCGACCGACACATTCCTCCTGCCAGACCCGCCGGAAGACTACTTAACTGCAAAATACGGATCGGAGTGGATGACGCCCAAAAGTTCCGGATATGAAAAAGACATTCTGGCGTTAATCCCAGACCGCCCCGCTGAACAGAGCCAATCCGGCGCCGAAGATTGCCCTGAAAATGCTGCGACCAGGGTGAGGGTTCTCGATCAAAACGATGAACCGGTCAATGGCGCTCGGATAAATGTAGCGGGAGTGGGAACAGTCGATACTGACGGGCAAGGATACGGAGAGATACAATTGCCGGAAGACAGGTGGTACTCACTCGTGATAAATCACGGCTCCCATGAAGAAGTGCTTTACATGGAGCGGCTTGCTCGTGGGACCACTTACGTCTACAGACCCGATCCATCAAGCGCAACCGCGCGATACCTCGCGCTGTCCAAAGAATGAAATAACGCCGGAAAACGGCCCATTCGGACTGCGGCAGTTTCAGGTGGGTTCAGTCGAATATCCAGGATGGAGGCAATGATGCGTGTATACGCTGACATGACAGCCGATTTGTTCCACGCAGGGCATGTGGAGTTTTTGAAAAAGGCCCGCGCCCTGGGAGACTACATGATCGTTGGGCTGATGAGCGACGAGGACATCACCCGATGGAAACGCCCCCCAATTCTGAACTTAGAAGACCGCACCGCAGTCGTTGCGGCGTGCAAGTTTGTGGATGAAGCGATTCCCAATGCTCCGTGGATAATAGATGCCGACTGGATTGCGTTGCACAACATCGACCTCGTGGTTCATGGAGATGACTATACAGATCAGGAGTTAAAATTCTCGCACAACGTGCCAATCGAAATGGGCATTTTCCGGTCGATCCCGTACACGCCCGGAATATCTACCACCCAGATCATCATGCGGTGCAAAGAAGCTGAACTTGGGTCTGAACGACCCCCAAGCTAGACGCAATCCATGCGCCTTTCGGTGGACACAAGTGAATCCGAAATTCGGCTAAGACGCACCCAACCAGCGGCAAAAAGGATTAGGGCCAACGAACAGCTCGGGTAAGTGAGAGTGACCCGCCCCGGACTTGAACCGGGAACCTACTGATTAAGAGTCAGTTGCTCTGCCAATTGAGCTAGCGGGCCACGAAATGGCGGACCTTAACTGGACGCCAGGGCGGCCAATAACGGTGTGACGGTCGCCTAATTTTAGTGGCGAGTCGATTGGCTCGTCAAGGCGAATCCTTCATCCCAGTTCGTTCGAGCCAACAGGTCGTTGCAGCTCGCCGACGAGCTTGCTCGCATGCTAGAAATTTCGACCATATCTGATCGCTGATCTATACACGTTCGCTGCATCATAATTTGCTGGCGGATCATCAACTGAAGATGATCCAAAATCTGTTGACGCCCTGCTCTCTCGTGTGATAATGTTCGTTCGTGAAATATTGCACATACTTACTCAAGGACTTAGTGAAACTTAATTCGCGGGTCCTTGACCATTACACCAGACTACCCGTTAACTATCGGTGAATCCTCGTGTCGTCGCATAGGACTCGATCGGTTTTCCGAATCGTGGTGATCGCGGCCATATTGGCTGCATTCGGTCAGGTTACATTGGGCGGCGTGGTGAGAGTGACGGATTCAGGATTGGGCTGCCCCGACTGGCCTCTATGCCATGGTCAGTTGATCCCTCCATTCGAGGTCGCCACCTTGATAGAGTACTCGCACAGGCTATCAGCCTCGGTTCTCAGCCTCCTGGTTCTGGGAACCACCGTCATCACATGGTTTTACTACCGACATAGACGTTGGGTATTTGTTCCATCGCTATTAGCATTTGCGCTTGTTTTGATCGCCGCTGGGCTGGGCGGGGCCACAGTCCTCACGGAACTCGCCTGGTGGTTCGTGCTGTTCCATCTCGGCGTCGCAGAATTGCTTGTGGCCAGCCTGATCGTCACGGCAGTGGCTGGTTGGCATTCTGAGGGTTCTCTTGCCGGTGAAGCGTACGACAGCCCTTCCATAGTCCACCTGGAGTTGCTCGTAGTCGCAACCGTGATTGGGGTGTTTGCGTTGATACTTTCTGGATCGTATATGGTCGGATACGGAGCAGGCTCCTCCTGCCCGAATTGGCCTGGATGTCTCGATGGCAACCGAATGCCGGAAGGAACCTCTTACGCCATCAACATGGGCCATCGGTTCGTTGTCGCATTGGTCGGTATATTGCTTGTGGGCACGTCGATCAACGCTCTGTCGCGCATGGCGTCCATCCCGTCTGTCGCCTGGTCGGGGGCGACATTGTTGCTAATTTTTGCCGCGCAAATAATACTCGGCGCTGTCACTGTCTGGGATGGGTTCACAGCCGAGACCAAAGCCATTCATCTGAGCGCCGCAACTCTGGTCTGGGTTGCTCTTATTTTCATGTCGTCTCTGGTATACTTGCCGCGGTTGTATTTAACCCAAACTAACATCGCCATCAGCCGCCAAGGAGTTTAGCGAAAAACGTCAATGGCTACCGCAACTCTATCCAGGCAAAGCGTCTTCTGGGGCTACATTGCTCTCACAAAGCCTCGAATAATTCTGTTGTTAGTGTTTACGGCGCTCGGAGGGATGTTCTTAGGCACAAAAGGCGTCCCAGACTTGCAACTCACATTCTATGTTTTGGGAGGCGGGGCGATGGCCGCTGGCGGCGCCAACGCTCTTAACCACTACCTCGACCGCGACATAGACGCACGAATGCAGCGCACCCAGAATCGTCCAGTTGTTCTCGGCAGCGTTCAACCCAATCATGCCTTGATATTCGGCATCGCTCTAAACATCGTGGCGTTCACATTGTTGAGTTCGATGGTGAACATTTTGAGCGCCGCCCTTACGCTGAGCGCGACTCTGTTTTACGTTTTCGTCTATACCAAGAGCCTCAAACGAACCACTCCGCAGAATATCGTAATTGGCGGAGCGGCAGGAGCAATTCCTCCGATGGTCGGGTGGGTCGCTGTGACTGGGGAGATGGGACTTCCAGCGCTCTATCTGTTCGCAATTGTGTTTTTCTGGACTCCTCCCCACTTCTGGGCGTTAGCCTTGATCCTGAAAGACGATTACCAACGAGCCGGAGTTCCGATGCTGCCGGTCGTGGCAGGGGTCGACGAAACTAAACGTTCAATCTTTCTGTATTCCTGGATATTGCTGGCATTGACAGTGATGTTTTTCACAACACGAGCGGTCGGATGGACTTATCTGGGAGGTTCGGCCGCGCTCGGGATCGGCTTTGTGTACTTCGCATGGCGCCTCATGAGAAGGCCCGGCATCGAGGGCGCTAAGTCAACATATCTGTACTCGCTCGCCTACCTGGGCGCATTGTTCATGGTTATTATTGTCGACAGCGTCATATGACACCGAATGAATATCCATCCTACGGGCTACCGATTGGCGTCACGCCGCCAGACAAACACCTTGACTGTAACCTAACGCTTTGGTAGATTTTGTAACCGATGTCACACGCTGGAAACGGCGTGCGTCAAGATCAGTGAGGGGGACTCCGATAAACATAATGAATTTCAGCCGGCGCCCGAAAAATATCGTCAGCCTGACATTGTTGACGGTGTTTGCGGCGCTGATGTTCGGCTGCAACCAATCCCATCCACAATCCACATTTGAAGCTTTGGGTCCGGTAGCCCAATCGCAGTTGGATCTGTTCTGGATAATCTTCGCGGCTGGAGCTCTCGTGTTCGTGATAGTTGAAGGACTGATGATCTACGCGATCATCAAGTTTCGACGTCGTAGTGATGACGAGATGCCCCACCAAACTCACGGCAATAACACACTGGAAATCACTTGGACAGTGATCCCTGCCGCCCTTTTGATTTTGATTACAATTCCCACGATTATCACGATTTTCGACAACACCAACTCCCCACGCACTCCGGCCGAAGGCGGGCTTGTGGTCGATGCTATCGGGCACCAGTGGTGGTTCGAGTTCCGTTACCCTCATCCTGTGAACCCGGATGAAGAGATTGTATTCGCTAACGAGTTGCATATCCCGACGGGCGAGCCGATCAACATCCGGTTGGAATCAGTCGACGTGATCCACAGTTTCTGGGTGCCCAAAATTGGCGGCAAGGTGGATATGGTGCCCGGCAATGGCAACGATATGTGGCTACAGGCCGACAGCCCCGGATATCTGTATGCCCAATGCGCCGAGTTTTGCGGCGTGGCTCACGCGCTTATGCGTTTTCGAGTGATCGCCGAGCCTCGTGAAGATTTCGACGCCTGGTTGCTGGCACAGGCCGAACCCGCCAAAGAATCTGCAGACCCGCTCATCGCAGCTGGCAAACAGATATTCCAACAGTCTGGTTGCACCGGATGCCATGCAACCGATCCGAGCTCATCGGGTAGAATCGGACCCAATCTCACCCATGTCGCCAGCAGATCAACGCTGGCTGGTGGCGTGTTCGAAAACAGAGACGAGTTCGACAAGGTCAATCCTTCACTCGTTCAAGCCAACCTGAGAGAGTGGCTTAAAGACCCGCTTAACGCAAAACCTGGCAACATTATGGGCATGCAGGCTGCTGTATATACAGACACAAATAAAGCGCTCAGTGAGCCTGACATATCAGCGCTCGTTGCTTACTTGTCCAGCCTGAAATAAGCTCTGAATACGATTATCGGTTAAGGAATTCAACATGCACCACTGGAGCAATTCCAACGGAGGCCACGGATGAGCACCATGCCCTTCGCAATTCCAAGACCCGTTCACCCTACGGGTGTCTGGTCTTGGATTACGACAATCGATCACAAACGCATCGGCATTTTGTACGGTGTGACCGCGTTCATCCTCTTCTTGACCGGCGGAATGGAAGCGCTTCTCATAAGGGCTCAGCTGGCGCAGGCCGAACAAGATCTCATATCGCCTGAGATTTTCAACCAGCTATTCACCATGCACGGAACGACGATGATCTTCCTTGCGGTGATGCCTTTGAGCGCGGCGTTTTTCAATTTCGTGGTGCCGCTCCAGATTGGCGCCCGCGACGTTGCGTTCCCCAGATTAAACGCTTTCAGTTTCTGGACGTTCCTAGCAGGCGCGCTTCTTCTGAAAATTAGCTGGATCACGGGAGGCGCTCCCAACGCCGGCTGGTTTTCTTACGCGCCCTTAACCGGCATCACGGCGAACCCAGGCCACGGCATCGACCTTTGGGTCGTGAGCCTCCAGGTGTTGGGTGTTGCTTCGCTGGCAGCGGCATTTAACTTTATCGTCACCATCGTGAACATGCGGGCTCCAGGCATGAGCTTGATGCGTATGCCCATGTTCACCTGGATGACGCTCCTTACAGCGATCCTGCTGGTGTTGGCCTTCCCTGTGATCACAGTTGCGCTTATCGAGTTGATGTTCGATCGCACATTTGGAATGAACTTCTTCAACGTAGCCGCAGGAGCCCAACCGATTTTGTGGCAGCACCTGTTCTGGGTGTTCGGCCACCCGGAAGTTTACATCCTGATACTACCTGCGATGGGAATCGTGTCGGATGTGCTACCAGCCTTTTCCAAGAAACCGTTGTTCGGATACGGCACTATGGTTGTCGCGGGAGTCGTCATCGCTTTCATGGGTTGGATGGTTTGGAGCCATCATATGTTCACCGTAGGTTTGGGCCCGGTGGCAAACTCCGTTTTCACATTCACCACCATGATGATCGCCGTACCGACGGGCATCAAGGTGTTCAACTGGCTGGGGACAATTTGGGGCGGGTCCCTCAACTTTAAGACGCCGATGCTATTCGCCCTGGGATTCGTCGGCATGTTTATCATGGGCGGGATCAGCGGCGTCATGCACGCCGTCGCCGCTTCCGACGCCCAGCAACAAGACACCTACTTCATCGTCGCCCATCTCCATTACGTGCTGTTCGGAGGCTCGTTAATGGGAATATTCGCCGGAATCTACTTCTGGTACCCCAAGATGACCGGCAAGATGTACAACGAGGGCTTGGGCAAAGTGCAGTTCTGGTCGATGCTAATCGCTCAAAACATCACCTTCTTCCCGATGCACTTCACCGGGCTTGACGGCATGCCTCGGCGGATTTACACCTACCAGGAAAACATGGGGTGGGAGTTCTGGAGCCTGATATCCACGATTGGCTCGTTGATGTTGGCAGCTTCCATGCTGCTCTTCGTGTACAACTTTGTGAATAGTTGGAGGAACGGCGAGAAAGCGTCCGGCGACCCCTGGGACGCAAGAACCCTGGAGTGGTCCATGCCTTCGCCGCCTCCTGAGTACAACTTCGCCGTGATTCCAGAAGTCACAGACCGAGATGAATGGTGGGAAGAGAAACAGCGCCGTCGCATCGGCGTCCCCGTGCCGGTGTCCGGCGGATCAGGCTACGAGCCAGAAGAACACTCGATTCACCTGCCACAGCCGTCTTACTGGCCTATTGTTGTCAGCATCGGGTTGCTTATTGCAGGTTACGGCGTTGTGTATAACGGCGTAATCTACAACTTCGTCCTGGCTGCGGCAGGAGTGCTGATCGGCATGATCGGCGTCTATGCATGGGCGCTCGAGCCAGTTAACGACCCTGACCCCGACGATGAACACTCTTCCCATTAAGAGCGGAGGCTAACTTTTGGCACACGCACCATCAATGCCCCACGGAGGGGAGCACGAGGCCACATCGACAGGCCTGAGTCACCGAAAGCTCCTGATGTGGGCATTCCTCGGGTCCGACTGCATGTTCTTTGGGGCCTTGATAGCCACATATCTGGTCTATCAGGGTAAGAGCCTCGTGGGCCCGTTCCCTGAAGATGTGTTCAGCATTCCTGTCACATCTGTCAGCACTTTCGTGCTACTGATGAGTTCGATGAGCATGGTGCTGTCCTATGCCGCTCTGACCCGGGGCAACATCAAAGCTTATCGCATCTGGTTAGCGTCCACCGCCATCCTGGGCGCGACATTCTTGGCTTTCCAGGTATTCGAATTTCGAGACTTTGTTCAACACGGATTGACACCGCGCACGAACCTGTTCGGCACCACGTTTTTCACGCTCACCGGATTCCACGGCGCGCATGTGACGCTGGGAGTGATCTGGTTGCTGTCTCTCCTATTCCACTCCTTCCGAAAAGGCGGAGCCAGCCCAGAAAAAGAAGAGGACCTGGACCTTGCGGCCCTTTACTGGCACTTCGTTGACGTGGTTTGGATCGTCATCTTCACAGTCATCTACTTGTACGGAGTCTTCGAGGGTTTCTAAAGACAACCACTGCCGAACCTTGTACCAACATCGACAACCGCTCCAAGGTTGTTATCGACAAAATTCAATAATCTGGGTGGAACATGAGTCAGCAAGAATCACAGGCGATAGTGCATACAGGGCATCCCACTCCGGGAACCTACTTCAAAGTCGCGCTCATTCTGTCGGCGATAACAGCCATCGAGGTCGGCGTTTTCTACATCACTGCCCTCGGCAAGGGGATTATTCCGGTGCTGGCTGTCCTGTCTATCGCGAAGTTCGCGCTAGTCGCGATGTTTTACATGCACCTGAAATTCGACCACAAGCTGTTCACAACATTGTTTGTCGCCGGGTTGGCGTTGGCAATGACCGTCGTGTTCGCGCTCATCGCGCTGTTCCAATTCTTCGTTTGATTATCATTGAGGATTGATTCAGTGCGGATAGCAAGGAGATTGACGTGCTAGGGACCGAGTCTCTCTGGTTACAATGGGGAGGGCATCCCGACGCGCTGATTGGCCTCATAGCGCTGGAGTCAGCTTATCTCATGGGCGTCGGCCCTTTGAGACAGCGTTACGGATTGGCCGACGATGTTGATCCGCGCAAGATCGCCACGTTCACGCTGGGTGTTCTGGTGATATTCGTTGCTGTGCTTTCGCCGATACACGTGGTGGCAGAAAAGTACCTGTTTAGCGTCCACATGATTCAGCACGTTCTCATCACGCTCATTGCCCCGCCATTCCTGATAATAGGCACTCCAGACTGGCTGATCCGTCCCCTGCTCCGACCTAATTGGGCATTCAGGGGATTGAAAATATTGACCAACCCCGTCGGCGCATTCTTGGTGTTCAACCTGGTATTTTCTATCTGGCACCTGCCCAGTTTATACCACGTATCAGTCACGAACCACGGTGTGCATTTCGTCGAACACCTATTGATGGTCGGCACGGGCGTGTTGGTGTGGTGGCCTCTGACCAGCACGATGCCCGAGCTGCCCAAAATGTCGCCTCCAGTCGCGATGCTTTACCTGTTCGGTCTGTCACTGGGGCAGATTATCCTGTTCGGCGCTTTGGTGTTCGCCACCGAGCCACTGTACGAGTTTTACGTTAACGCGCCTCGGATTTCAGTGCTGACGCCGCTGACCGACCAACAGATAGGCGCCGTCATCATGAAAATCGGAGGCGGTGTGCTATTCCTAGGACTGTTGATCGTTATTTTTTTCCGTTGGTTCGGAGAGGAAGAACGAAAGCGCATTGCCGATTCTGAGAAACGCCGACGTCAATACGAATCATATTATCAGGATAAAGGTCCTGAATTGGAGGACATACCCACGTGAACAAGAACTTCAAATTCGCGATGCTTTTCCCCATCATGGCTATCATATGCATCGCGACCTTTGCCGGAAGTCTTGGTGTCATTTTCATGCTTATCGAAGAATCAGTGTTGCATGAGAACGGTGTCATCATTTTGGGATCCTCTCTGGTGGTGCTTGTGCCTTTGATCGCGTTCTTGCTGGAAAGAAACACCGAGAAGGGTTAACCGAAGACCGGGATCCAGCGATGGTTCGCTTCGGGAAAATGTGGAAGATTTAGCGGGGTTGGATGTGTGGATGAAGCGACTCAACACGGTATACAAGTCGATGCGAATTCGCCCTAGAACAGCCATGTCTGTGATCGCTACAGCGTCGGTCTGTGCGTTACTTGCAGCATGCGCTTCTACGTCAACAGAGGCGTTCAGCGGCACCGAGTTCAACAACGTCGAACCCGCATTCGACTTTCAACTCCAGAATCAGTTCGGCGACGTGTCGAGCCTCGCCGACCACAAGGACAAAGTGGTCGTTCTCACGTTTCTCTACACCAACTGCCCCGACGTATGCCCAATCATTACGACACAGCTCAGAGAGACGTTCCGCGATTTGACCGATGTGGAAGATCAGGTCGAATTTATTGCGGTCAGCGTCGACCCTGAACGGGACACTGTGTCAGAGGCTCACGATTTTCTGGGGAAATGGGGTCTCCTAAACGATTGGAGCTACCTCGTAGGCACTGAGGGCCAGCTGGAGCCAATCTGGAAAGCCTATTTTGTCGACCCTGCAGTCGACGACAGAAACCAACTACAGACGAGCAATCCTCCTTACTCGCCTGCCCAGACTACTGGAGCGTTGGATTCGCTGAGCCAGCAGATCACCAACGCCTACCTGGTCATCCACTCCAGCCCTGTGTTTCTAATCGACCGTGAAGGTCAGCGGCGGGTGGTATTCACATCACCTCTGGACCCATTGGAGATCGCCCACGACATCCGGCTATTACTGGACGATTAATCCGACTCGGGGCAGTCGTGATGGCGCCGCCTCAACCGGTATGCGATCACCTGAATCTGCTGCGATCCGCGTGCCCTCTTACTCTCAACTTGGAGTCCACGGAACCGAGCAGTCAGGTACCCATTTAGGGGCGGTTCGAACCTCTGAATGAACGGGGCAGTGTTTCTTGTATGGCAGCGAAAGCGACAACGCTAGCGTAATCAGCAATGAACTTGTGAGTATCAAATATCCGTTACTGAAGCTGGTCACCGTTTCGCTATTCAAGGATTTGAACGAGGCTTCGGACTCCGCATAAGAATGGCCGTCAGAACAGCCATTCCGAAGCTGCCATCGGCGAAAAGAGCCATCGTGTTAACGCTCATGGTAAATGACAAAACTAGGGTCCGCACGAGCGTGGTCACGACAGCGGCCAACGGAGTGTTCACCAGAGCGAAGACACCGCCCATCATGGCCATGAACACGATCGCAAGCAAGATTGAAAAGGATTACAAATAACCCCAGATTCTCCGATATGGTTTGAGTCGATTCACAGCGCCGGGTCCGCATTCGCGCTGGCGCCTGTTTGTGCGGCATTTGATGAGTCCCGCCAAAATGACGGCAACACGATCGCTACTAGTCCCAAGAGAACAAGACAGACAACGGCATTCACAGTGACAGCGTTAGCGGTCCCGATAGCACTCGCAAGCGCGCCAATCAGCAGCGCGCCGAATGGACTGACTCCGATGGCCAGGCTCACAACTCCCAGCGCTCTTCCTCTCATTTCATCTCTCGAAACCAACATCACAATCGTCATCTGCATCACCCCGAAGCCCGCCACGCCGATACCCATCACGAGCAGAGCGACGAACGAAAGTCCGTACCATTGTGAAAAAGAAAACGCTAGAAGCCCCATCGTTCCGAGGATTGATCCTCCGAGGAAAACCGCCCCGTGGCGATTAATGCTCACCAGTGATGCCAGAAACAGCGAGCCGAAAAACGAGCCTATGCCCGATGCCGACCCCAACACACCCATCAAACCCGGCCCTACGTTCAGAACGTCCCTAGCGATGACCGGGATCACCTGCATAATGGGAAACAGCAAGAGGTTCATAATCACAGTGATCAGAATGATCGCAAGAACAACTCTTTGAGTTCGAGCGTAACGCAGCCCTTCGATGAGATTGGCAAATATCTTTGCAGGAGCAAATACACTGTCATATCCGCTCGGAATTCTTGCAAGCAACAACGAAACAATCGCGACAGACTGGAACGCGACCATTACGGCATAGCCGCCTTTCACGTCAAACAATGTGATGAGCAGTCCGGCAAGGGCTGGACCTATCATTGTGCTGCCAGTCATGCCCACTACATCGAGCGACATGCCGTTGGTGACGCCATTGACGCCGAGCAGATCGTGGATGACGGAGCTTCTGGCCGGCATATCTAACGCCCAGGTCGCGCCTGTCAGGAACACCACCGTATACGCATGCCACAACTCCAGGAGGCCAGCGTACAGCAGGGCCGTTGCCACTATCGTTATCGCCAGTGCCACAAGTTGCGTGATTGTAAGCAGCATCCTCCGATTCACGGAATCAGCCAGCAGGCCGCCAACCATGCCCAGCACGAGCATTGGCAAAAATGTGAAGAAACCAAGGAGTGAGACATACCAGGCGGAGTCTGTTAACTCCAGGACAAACCAGGCCAACAGAGTCATCTGCATCCAGCGAGAAATGTAAATCAAAAAATTGGCTGGCCACAGGAATCTGAAATTAGAATTTGAAAAGGCGCGAAATGTCCCGGCTGAGCTTCTACGCCGCACGTTAGTTTTCAATTTCGAGGACATTGAACCTCCAGGAGAAATTACTCACGGGATGAACTTCCCTGAGCCAATTCTCCGGGCATCGCGCTAATACTCATCCAAATGAATAGACGGCCCACATCAGTGAGCCGTCTTCAAATGTTCTATTAAGGCTTGATGCCTACGAAATTGCTTTCAACGGCACTGATATAGGGTTTCAGAAGCCGACCTGACAGGCGAGCCTTGTTCGCCATGTGCAGTTGAATCCGGGTCGAAAGGTTAAGCCGCCTGAAGTTGTTGTTTCGCCTGTTCAGCGATCTGCGTGAAGGCGCCAGGGTCCTGCATCGCCAGGTCGGCCAGCATCTTGCGGTTGATTTCGACTCCAGCAAGCTTCAGCCCGTGAATTAGCTTGCTGTACGTCGTGCCATTCGCTCTGGCGCCAGCGTTGATCTTGATGTTCCACAGCTTACGCATATCGCCCTTGCGCTCTTTCCTGTGGGTATAGGAATATCGCAAGGCATGGATCAAGGACTCATGTGCGCGTCGATAGAGCCGATGGCGGACGCCCTGATGCCCTTTCGTCATGTTCAGCAGTTTCTTGTGTCGGCGTTTCTTGTTTACGCCCCGTTTGATCCTGGTCACTTCAGTCTCCTCGTTCTACCGAAACATTGAACAAACCGCCCCTCACTGCTGTCAGGGGCGGTTTGTTCAATGTTTCTGGGTGTCTTTCTATCTCAGTCCGTAGGGAAGGACGCGCTTCAGCAGTTTTACGTCCGCCGGGCTGATTTCGAGTTTCTTTGCATAAAGTCTTTTGACGCTGGCGGGCTTCTTCCTGCGAAGGTGGCTTTTGTGTCCTTTCATTCGCACGATTTTGCCCGTGCCGGTTATTCTGAACCTTCGTTTGGCCCCCTTATGGGTTTTCATCTTAGGCACGATCTAATATCTTCTCCGATTCCTCTGAGTCTGTTTTTTCTGGTTTTGGCGGGTCATTAAAAACGGGAGCCAACACCATCGAGAGCATTCTACCGCTCTCGAATCTGGGCGGCATTTCCATCATTGCGTCGTCAACGAGATAGTCTGCGACTGCTTTGAGAAGCACCATCCCAAGTTCGGGATGTTCAATTTCCCGGCCTCTGAACATAACAGAGACTTTCACTTTTGAGCCCTGACCTAGCAGGCGTTTCGCCAGCCTGGTCTTTGCCAAACGATCATGTTCGCCTATGCGAGTCTTCATTCGCACTTCACGTAACTCATTTGTGACCCTGCCCCGGCGAGCTTTGCGGGCTTCGCGTTCCTTTCGTGTTGCCTCATACTTGAACTTTCCAAAGTCCATGAGACGACACACGGGGGGCCGAGCCGCCGGAGCGACTTCCACAAGGTCGTAACCACGATCGTCTGCGATTTCAAGCGCTTGCCTAGTTGGCATTACACCCAACTGTTCGCCCTGTTCATCGACTAACCGAACATCAGGCACGCGAATACGCTCGTTTGCTCTATAATCTCTTGCTATGCTGACACCTCTTCAAACACATATTGCCCAGGAACCGCCTGGGCTTGATCGAATATAGCATACCCACAGAGGCCAAGCAATAGCGTGTGCCATAGGCTGATCTTCAGAGGTGGTCGCGGTCCAGATATCCAGGGTATTTCGCGTCGGAATTTAGAGCTGTCGCAGTGCGCGGCGAGCGCGAGTGCTTACTGCGACAGCATGATGTTATGTAATTCGAAGCAACGCCCTGATCGTCTGTCAAACCCTTACAATTTTATCCCGGCACCGACTCAGAAGTTATCCGCTCCACTAGTTCGTCCACCGGAATTGCCCCCAGGTCTTCTCCGGACCTCAGTCGGACGCCAACGGCGCCTGCGTCCGCCTCCCTATCGCCCACGACCAGCATGTAAGGAACCTTCTGCAACTGCGCCTCGCGAATCTTGAATCCCATGCGCTCAGATCGAGCGTCGGTTTCGACCCGGATATCTGCGGCTAAGAGCTTTGCTCTCACCTGCTCAGCGTATTCCAGATGGCGGTCTGAGATCGGGATTATCAGCGCCTGAACCGGGGCCAACCATGTCGGGAACGCGCCACCGAAGTGTTCAATCAGCACGCCCATAAATCGCTCCAGGGAGCCGAATAGCACGCGATGCACCATGTAGGGCATATGCTCCTGGCCATCGTCTCCGATGTATTTGAGGCCGAACCGCCGTGGGAGGTTGAAGTCGAATTGCACTGTGGTGCATTGCCACATCCTGCCAATGGCGTCCTTGATGTGAATGTCTATCTTAGGACCGTAGAAAGCTCCGCCGCCCTCATCGACGCCATAGTCCAATCCTCGTTGTTCCAGCGTCGAGCGAAGGGAGTCAATCGCCAGGTCCCATTCCTCGTCCGAGCCGACAGCCTTGTCTGGCTTCGTGGCCAGCATGACCTGAAATTCCGTGAAATCAAACATCCTGAGCAGGTGGAAGGTCATGTCCAACACGCCATTGATCTCATCGACGACCTGGTCCGGGCGGCAGAATATGTGGGCGTCGTCCTGGGTCATCCCCCTGACACGGAGCATTCCGTGGAGTGTTCCCCCGCGCTCATATCGATAGACCGAACCAAGCTCTCCGATCCGCATGGGCAGATCACGGTAGCTTCGCAAATCGTTCCGATAGTACATGACATGGAATGGGCAATTCATGGGTTTCAGATAATAGTCCTGACCGTCCATGTCCATTGCAGCGAACATATTATCTTTGAAGTTTTCAAGGTGACCACTGGTCTCCCACAGCGTAGAGCGTCCGATGTGGGGCGTGTAGATCAGATCGTAGCCCCAGCGGTAGTGTTCGCGTCTCCAAAGGTCTTCGAACAGCCCTCTGACCCTGGCGCCTTTGGGATGCCATATAATGAGGCCCGGCCCCGTCTCTTCATGGACTGAGAACAGATCCAACTCACGGCCCAAGAGCCGATGGTCGCGTTTTTGGGCTTCTTCAAGCCGCTCCAGATGCTCATCCAACGCCTCCTGAGTCTCAAAAGCCGTGCCGTAGATTCTTTGGAGCATCGGGCGGTTCTCGTCGCCTCGCCAGTAGGCGCCGGCTACGGTCAGCAGTTTGAACGCTGGGATCTTGCCGGTCGATTCCACATGGGGGCCGGCGCACAGGTCCTCGAAATCGCCGTGGCTATACGTGGATATTGCTTCGTCTTCGGGAATGCCTTCGATGACCTCCAATTTGAGAGGCTCGTCTGAGTTCATCTGAAGCATCTCTTTCCGGGGATATTCACGGTACTCGAAAGTTAGATTTCGACGAATTACGCCCCTCATTCCTTTTTCAATCTTCCCCAGGTCTTCGTTTCTAAAGGGTTCATCTGAGAGGAAATCGTAGTAGAATCCATCATCTGTGGGCGGCCCGATTGCCAATTTGACGTTTGGGTACAATTGCCTTACGACGTCAGCCATGACATGCGCTGTGGAGTGGCGGATGCGAGTTCTCAGGTCCGCCAGTTTTGAATCTTGTTGAATTGTCATCGGTGATTCTCCTGAATTTGGGGTGGCAGAATGAGGTCATCATATGTTCAGCCTGCGAGTTTGTGTTGATAAACATTGGCCCAAACGAGCAGCAGCCTCCCGCGCAATCAGGCCTAGCGCGCGGGAGGCTACCTAGTTAGCATGTCGATTCTATTGGGTTTAGCTACGCAGTTCCCAACGAGGATACCTGCCTGATATAAAGTATGGTTTGTTAAATAGATTTTATCGCCGATCCGTCTGACGGGTCAAGAGAGGGTTCAATCATCGACATCAGAGGCGACAAAAACGCTGGGCGAATTCGGGTATAACCGCTGAGCGCGCCGGTGAGGAACATACACGAACCGTATGCCCAGCGCCAGTTAGCCAACCTCAAGCTACGCTCAGTGGAACCTAGGTGTGTAGACACTTCGGCTCTTCCCCCGAGGCTGGCAGCCGGAAGTATAGCATGCCAATGCCTCGAACTGCCGGTTTTTCTAACCCAATTATCTGCCCATTTCAGGTATTTTTAGCGAAACTCGCTCAATTCAATCGTCGGCTAGACCTGATTGCGCCGGCGTCAATTCCCAGACACATCAAGCCCCAAAGAATCTCGCCAGCTCGTCGCGCTCGAATCTTGGCAGGTCTATAATGCCTTGTGGCGTCCGCATCTTCAGGCCGCGGTCACGAGTGGTCAGACGGCCAATCTCGACCGCGAATATGCCCTCGCGGATTAGCGCTTCTGTTACTTTCTTTGCGTCTTCAGGCGCCACAGTTGCCAACAGCGCGCCAGAGGCGATCAAACCGAAAGGATCGAGGCCCAGCGCGTCGCATATCGTTTGGGCCTCTGGCAGCGTCGGAATACGAGCAGCGTCGATCTCTAGCCCGACACCCGCGCCTGTGGCAAATTCCAGCAACGCGCCCGCGATACCGCCTTCAGTTGGGTCGTGCATCGCATGGACTTTGGCGGCACTGGTCGCGATCTCAGCGTCTCGCGCAACGCTGATTCCAGGGGCAAACAGGAAATTTTTCGCCTTCTCTATGATTTCGCTCGATACGCCTGCCGCGATAAGCTCCTCTGAAGCCTCTCGCGCCAGTATGGCTGCGCCTTCAATAGGCGCTCCTTTCGTGAGGATAATCGAGTCGCCCACCTGAGCGCCAGAGGTCATCACGACCTTATCTTTGGAAACCTCTCCCAGCATGGAGCCTACGGCGATGGGTCTGTTCAGGCCGTATGTCACTTCTGTATGACCGCCCACCAACGTGATGTCTCGCTCTTTGCACGCCTCGGTCAGCTGCTCGAAGATACGCGACACCTCTTCGGTTGTGGTTCCTTCAGGAAGTAGCATTGTGACCATCAGCCACTTCGGCGTCGCGCCCATCACTGCCAGGTCGTTGGCGTTGACCTGCACCACGTACCATCCGATGAGGTCTGTTGCGAAGGTGATAGGGTCAGTTTTGGTTACCAGATAGCGGTCGCCGAAGTCGATCAACGCCGCATCCTCGCCCGCCTTCGGCCCGAGAACGACTCTGGGATCGTTGATCTCGATACCGCTTAGAAGACTGTCCAGTAGATCGAGCGGAAGCTTCCCTGCCTTCAGTTTTTTCAGATCTGTCATGTTTCAGACTTGTGGTGTCCGGTTGAATTAAGCATCTCACTGCCTCTAAGATCGCTTGACTGACATTTGGCGAACGGCAATGCTATCATACCTGAATCATGATAAAAGCAGTTTTCTTCGACCTGTACGGCACCCTCGCCGGATTCCAGCCATCCCGATTTGAGATTCAGTCCGAAGCGTGCGCGACGTTCGGAATCTCGGTGACTCCTGACGGGATTCTCCGAGGCTACGCGACCGCCGATGCCTACATGGCCGAACAGAACGCCGTCATGCCGGTGCGCACTCGCGACCGTCAGGGCCAGCGCGAGTTTTTCGCCGAGTATGAGAAACGAGTGCTGAATGGCTGTGGTGTTGAGGTGTCGACAGATCAGGCGATGGAGATTTGGCGTCGCATCCGCCAAGTCCCCTACCAGATGGAACGGTTTGACGACGTTTTGCCCACGATGGACATTCTCAAGCAACAGGGGCTGACCCTGGGCTTGGTTTCCAACATGAACCAGAACGGTGACGAACTCGCTGAGACTATGGGCCTGACAGCCTACCTGGACTTCGCTGTGACGTCAGCGGAAATCGGCTCGGAAAAGCCCCACGCTCCTATCTTCCTGGCTGCGCTGGACAAAGCCGGCGCTCAACCCACCGAAAGCATCCACGTCGGCGACCAGATAACATCCGACATCAAGGGAGCCGCCAACGTAGGCATCAACCCGGTGCTGGTAGACCGCGACGGCAACCACCCCGGCACGACCTTATGCCCCCGCATCGAAACTCTAATGGAGCTACCAGCCCTGCTGTCAGCATATTAGCTTCCCGATGCCGCCCCTACAAACTCTTCAAGCAACTGGCGGCGGAACTCGGCCATGCTCTGGACGGTTTCCATAAGCGGCTTCTCCCAATCAGCGCCCATCCGGTCGAGGTTGAGACGTATCTGCAAGTTGCCGACCTCTGCGTTGCGTCCGAGATGCCTCTGGAGGGCGCGACGCCCCCCGCCCACCTCGTCTCGAAGTCTGAGCACAATTCGGTCCGACTCCCTAACGATGGCTTCGATTCCAGCGTTTCCAGCCTCAAGTTTCATCCGAGTCATGTACAAAAGATTCTGTGCCTGCCAGGGCAACGGGCCAAACCTGTCTCGAAGCTCGTCCTCCACTTCGTTGATTGTGCTGATGTCGGTCATCTTGATTAAGCGCTGGTACAGAATCAAACGAACCGGCAGGTCCGCAATATACTCCGCTGGTAGGCTGGCTGGAATCCCGATGTCAACGCCGACGCCGGGATCGGGCGACATGACTTCGGAAATTTTCCCGTCGACTGCATCTCCGAGTTCTTGGACGCTGAGGCCTCCGTCGACCTGGGAGGTCTCGTTCTGTCCACTGTCTCTTTGGGCCCTGAGTTCCTCAACTGCCGTCGCCAAAAGCTTGGTGTATAGGTCAAATCCCACTGCGTGGATGTTGCCCGACTGCTCGGCGCCCAAGATGTTTCCTGCTCCCCGGATTTCCAAGTCTTTCATCGCAATACGGAAACCGGCCCCAAGTTCAGTTGCGGCCATCATGGCCTTCAACCGGCGCTCGGCAGTTTCGGAAAGCGACTGAGTTTTTGGAATAAGCAGATATGTGTATGCTCGACGCGCGCCGCGTCCCACCCGGCCGCGAAGCTGGTAAAGCTGGGCAAGCCCAAAAGCGTCCGCCCGATTGACGATCAGGGTGTTTACGTTTTGGATGTCCAGACCGGATTCGATTATCGTGGTGCATACCAGAACGTCGAACTTGCCTTCGGAGAAATCGGCCATCGCTTCCTCGAGCCCTCGCTCGCCCATCTGACCGTGGGCGATTCCGACCTCCGCTTCTGGAACAATTCGCCTGATGTAGTCGGCCATGTAAGCGATGTTATAAACGCGATTGTGCAGGAAATAGATCTGACCCTCTCGGTCCAGCTCTCTCAGGATGGCTTCTCGGATTAACTCGTCGCTGAATTCAGACACATAAGTCTTGATGGGCAAGCGTTCCTCCGGCGGAGTCTCCATCGTGCTCATGTCACGGACTCCGGCCAGAGACATATGAAGGGTGCGAGGGATGGGCGTGGCAGTCAGCGTCAGCACATCCACCTCTTGGCGCAGTCGTTTCAGCCGTTCCTTGTGACCCACGCCAAAACGTTGCTCCTCATCCACGATGACCAAACCCAGGTCCTTGAATCGAACGTCCTTTTGGATAATTCGATGGGTTCCGATGCAGATGTCGATTTGGCCCGAGGCCAGCGCATCCACGATGTTCGACTGTTCTTTAGCCGTGCGGAACCTACTCAGAACGTCTATCTTCGTTGGGTACGCGCTGAGCCTTTGAGAGAATGTGACATAGTGTTGTTGAGCCAGAACTGTCGTGGGAACAAGCACGGCTACCTGTTTGCCGTCCATGACAGTCTTGAATGCGGCCCGCAAAGCGATTTCCGTCTTGCCGTACCCCACGTCGCCACAGACCAGGCGGTCCATCGGCTTGGTGTTCTCCATATCTGCCTTCACTTCGGCGATGGTGGCAAGTTGGTCTGGAGTCTCCTCGAATGGGAAGGACTCCTCCAATTCAGCCTGCCACGGCGAGTCCGGGCCGTGGGCGTACCCTTCCACTAATTCCCTGGCAGCATAGAGCGACAGAAGCTCCGCCGCCATCTCACGGGTCGAGCGCTCGGCTCTGGCTTTGGCTCTTGACCACTCCTGAGTTCCCAGCCGAGTCAGATGGGGCGGATTGTCGCTAGGCGCGATGTAGGGCGTCACACGATCCAGATGTTCCATCGGGACATACAGCTTGTCGCCCTGGGAGTACTGTAGAATTAGGTACTCGGCGGTCGGGTCTGTGTTTTCGGTGGGACGCCCTGTGCCCACGAATCTGCCGATGCCATGTTCAACGTGAACAACGTGGTCTCCAGGTGATATTTCTTCGAGGAATGTGTCCCATCTAACTCCCGTGCGCCTGGCCGTCCGCCTCTGTTTCGCAACTCCAAATATCTCGGTGTCGCCCAGCACAATCAGCTTGTGGCCCACAGAGGGCAATGTGAAACCGTCGCCAAAACTGGCTCCCTCTGCCTGCAAAACCGTCAGCGTTCCAGGTTCTGGCGATTTGTCGAGTGACGCCGGCAGGTTGGCAGACGCCCCGTAATCCTCTAGAATTTCCGTTAACCGTTTAGAGTGAGACGTGATTGCGACGACAGCATGTCCGTCTCCAGTCAACTCCGTCGCCTCTTCGACGAACATGTCCAGCTTTCCCAGGAAAGTGGGAGCAGAGCTAATCGGGATGCGGTGGACCTGACGATATGTGAGATCGTCTTCCCCCCAGATTGTCGTTTGCAACCTGCGGGCCACTGCGTCAAGATGGCTGCCCGTCTCGACCCAGGGTTCGTGAAATGACGGAAAGTTAGCCGGCAACTCGCCGCGCTGTTCTTTGACTTCGCGAAGCTCGTGGATCCGCTCCTCGGTCTCCAAGGCAACGCTGGCGATATCCGTAGGCCGATGGGTGACCACAAGGCCGTCTTTCGGGAAGTAGTCCAGCAGCGTGCCATGATTGAAGAACCCAGCATAAAGGTTCAGGTCATCAACCTCGTGTCCGTCCAAAAGCTGGCTGAACTCCTCTTGAATGCGTTCTTGGTACGCTTGAGTGCAGTTTGATATGTCGATTCGGGACATCTGAGCGTCAATTTGATCATGGTCTGTCATGGCTGGAAGCGTCTCGTGGGCGGGCATGATATCCACATGATCGACAATCTCGATTGACCGTTGGGTGTTGGGATCGAACAGTCGGATGCTGTCGATTTCGTTGCCCCACAACTCGACACGAGCAGGCAGCGACGCGCCGACTGGGAACACGTCTATAATTCCGCCCCGACGGCTCGCGAATCCTGGTTGGTACACAGATGCTTCGAATCTGTAACCCATGCGCCTCCACAGGTCCAGCGTGTCTTCGAGGTCCACTTGATCTCCAACGCTGATGGTGTGTTCGATATTCTCGAATGTTTCCTGGCTCAACGTCCTCTGCGCCAAAGCGACAGCCGACGTCACCACGATAGGCGGACGACCCTCTGTTGAATTTAGCGCGTGGAGAGCGCGAATCCGTTGTTGGACGGTCTGGATGTCGGTGACCTGCCGCTCGAATGGCTGCGTTTCGGTTTCTGGGAAGTGATGGATAGAATCCTCCGCGCCGGTCCAAGCTTGCAATTGCTCGTGGAGACGACTCGCCTGCTCAGGTCTGGGGACCACGATAAGCATCGGAGTTTCCAAAACCTTCCAGAGTGTGGCAAGCACATAAGGCAGTCCGTCCGAGACCACTTGAGTGGTAGTCGAGACTTGAGGCCGCTTCAGATCGTCCCTGAGTTGTTGGAATTGTGGGACCGGTTCCAGAAATGATGACAGCGCAGCGAGGTTCATGAGGCTCCTTTTGGACAGTCGGATACAGTCTCAAATAACAAAACGGTCAAACGCCTAACGGGCCAGAAAGCAGTCACTTCGGTCGTCAGCAACTACATTCTGGCCTACTATTATTTTTCACCGAAAGGCGATTTATCCCTGTCGCCAATCGAGATCAGCGCGAGGCTATCTCACTCCCATCGCGTCCAAGTCGTCGTCGTCGATTCCAAAGTGGTGAGCCACTTCGTGGACAACAGTGTCCTGTATCTCTCGAATAACATCCTCTTCAGTCTCACACATGCTCTCTATCGAGACCTGAAAAAGAGTGATCTTGTCGGGTAAAACCAGGTCGTAGTTATACCGGTCTGGAAGAGGGATACCCTCGTAGAGGCCGAGGAGACACTCATCTTTATCCAACCCAGAGCCTATCAACTGGTCTCTCGTCGGGTGATCTTCAACCACAATGTCCACATTTTCCATGCGCGAGTGAAATTCATTGGGAAGCTCGTTTAGCGCCTGACGTACAAGCTGCTCAAACTTTGATGTTTCCATAGCTCAATAAGTGTATCAAAATTCTTGAAAATTATTTAGACTGACCTGCCTGAGTATGTTGACACCGCACAGGCTCGTTCCTACACTGACAGCCGCTTAGAAGGAGGACGCTAGTGTCAGTCAATATCGGCATTCACATCCCGGCTGCATTTCCAGACACACCGCCCGACACAGGACAGTATAAAGATTTCTTCCAGACGGCCGAGTCGTTAGGGTTCCATTCGCTCTGGACCGAGGACCGGATATTCCATTCGTCGAACTTTCTGGATTCGACGACCCTGATGACCTGGGCCGCTGCTGTCACCGGCTCGATTCAACTTGGAACTGCGGTGATGGTTTTGGCACTTAGGAACGCGCCTCTTCTTGCCCGCCAGCTTTCGACGCTGGATCATCTGTCCGCAGGGCGGATTCATCTGGGCATATCAATAGGCGGAAGCCCTGCCGAGTATCTGGGCATGGGATTGCCGATGAACAGTCGAGTTTCCCTGCTGAGAGAAAACATATCTGTGCTGCGCGAGCTAATGACCGGAGAACCCGTCACTCATTCAGGGCAATTCTACAAGCTGGAGAACGCGATCGTTCGCCCCGCCGCCGTCAGGCCCCCAGGCATCCCGATATACATGGGTGGACAGGCCGACTCCGCGCTCCTTCGCGCCGGCGAGTTAACCGACGGCTGGATACAGAGTCCCTTCGCCTCGCCAGATGAGTTCCGTAAATCTTGGACCATCGTGCGACAGGGCGCCGAGAACGCAGGCAAAGACCCGAGCCAGCTTCAATATGGCAAGCTTATTTACGCGTCAGTGGACGACAACCCTGATTCGGCATACGATGCCATGGGCAATTTCCTGCGCGGCTACTATGGCGATCGGGCCGATGTTCAACGCATGTCCGCCGTGGGAACGCCAGAACAAGTTGCACAGCATCTGAGAAAATTCGCCGACGCAGGGGTGGAGACGTTCATGCTCGGAGTTCCAAATTTGGATGTCGTCCACCTGGAACGGATAGCCAAAGAGGTTGTACCCGAACTTACTCAAAAAAACACTCCGGAGGATTAAATGAAGATCACTGAAATCAAAAGCTATTCCGTCTCCAGCGGCGACGGACGGCCCTATTTCATCGTGAAGGTAGAGACTGACGAGGGCATCTACGGCCTGGGCGAGATCGGGATTCGCAATTGGGGCGGCGCCATCACCGAGGCCATAAAACACCTGTCCGAAATTGTGATAGGTCAGGACCCCTGGAGCACCGAACGGCTGTGGCAGCATATGTTCCGAGGCGGATTCTTCCCCGCCGACAAGGTATATTGCTGCGCGATCAGTGCCATCGACATCGCTCTTTGGGACATAAAGGGCAAAGCCGTCAATATGCCTGTTTACAAGCTGTTGGGCGGGCCTGTGCGTGACAAGGTGGTCTGCTATCCCCACACGCAGGGCCGCACTAACGAGGAGTTGGTCGAAAACTCCGTGAAGGCGGTCGAGGAGGGCTGGAAATTTGTCCGATGGGGCCAGCCTGAGACAAGCGGCGAGTTCGAGTATCGTGGAACCGACGGCCTGCTAGAGCCTGTAGAGTCCATGCGTATTGCCGAAAAACAGATGGGCATGGTTCGGGATGCCGTGGGGCCGGACATCCAGATATGCTTCGATATTCACACCCGTCTGGACACGGCGCACGCGGTCCAGATGTGCAAAGCGCTGGAGCAATTCAAGCCCTACTTCATTGAGGACCCGCTAAGGTCGGAGAATCCTGCCAGCTACCGGACCCTGGCTCGCCACGTCTCACTCCCCATCGCGGCGGGCGAGCAGTGGGCGACGAAATGGCCCTTCCGGGAGGTGATCGAAGAGGAGCTTATCAACTACGCCCGCATCGACCTCTGCATCGTCGGGGGGCTGACCGAAGCCCTCAAGATCACTCACTGGGCCGAGACTCACTACATCGACATCGTGCCACATAACCCTCTGGGGCCTATCAGCGCGGCGGCGTGCGTAAACCTGTGCATGGCCTCGACCAACGTCGGAGTCCAAGAGATGCCCCGTCAACCAGGCACTTTCGCAACAGACCTGTTCCCGGTGCAAATCGAATGGGAGGACGGATACGCATGGACCCCGTCGGACCGCCCTGGCCTCGGAGTCGATTTCGACGAGGCGGTGGCTCAGGCGAACCCCGCGCCTCTCAACGGCTGGACGCCCCTACTGAGGCGCAACGACGGGGCGCTGACCAACTGGTAACGCCGTTGCATCCAGGCGAATCTCTCCAGGTTTGAGACGTTGAATCGTATGTGCCGAATGATTAAATCGAGCATTCGGTTGCTTAGGTGCAATTCGGTGATAGCGGAATTGAATACGTTAGTCGTAAGAAAGGACTCTGGCGCCTGCTGCGTCGGGCACTATCAACACTCTTCCGCCGGGTGAGACTGCGACCTTGCCGGCCAAATCTGATAGGGCTTCTGTGGACAGTGAAGGGGTCACCGCCTCGTCGTCAGTCCAATTTAACGTATCCACAGAATACCCGAGTGCGTCCTCGATCCCGCGAATAAGCTCGTGGGCGCCCTCTTGGGCCAACACCGAAACACGCTTACGTGTGACAGTGTCAGCATCGTCTTTTGGTTCCGCAAGTCTGTCGGCCCTATACACCGACCACTGATATGGCAGGATAAATGCGGCAGTCAACGCGACTCCTATCGCAGGGCGAATATCTCTGAGCGTGTCCAAAGATAGGCTGGCATCCAGCGCGTCGCGCAAGAAAACGAACAGAGTTGCGCTGACGCTGCCCAAAAGGGCCATGATTCCTATTCCCAACACAACGAAGGTGAATATTTTTCTTGATAGGGACGCTCGTTCGCTGTGGGCATCACTCGGCGTTATTCCGCGCTGAACGCTTGGCCAATAGTAACCCCACAATGAACCGCCGATTAGCGCAAGCGTCAGCGCCACCGCAACCGGTTCTCTCCACAGATCAACCCCTGATATCAGTTCTCTAGATCGTTCAGTAACCACTACCAGGGCAGTATCGATAATTACGAACGAGGCCACAGACAGCGCGCCCAACCCCAGCGCAGCCACGATATACTCGTAAGCCCGATTTGCGCTCACCTTCAATGTCGGGGAATAGTCAGCCTCGTCCTGCGCTCTCCACCAATGGTACGACCATATCGCGATACCCACGGCCAGAGAGGCTATCGCGCCTGGCAAGTGTTCAAAATGATCGACGGCCGGATCGGCTCCTGGCGCTCGCAACGCCCACGTCAAGACGCCGGCAATTATCAGGCCCAGGGCAACCATCGAAGTGACGATGCCGCCTAGAATGGCAAACACGTAAAGGTACGCCCACCTCAACGCCGACTCAAAGTCCCTGGCAGCGAATATCAACCAGTGAGCCGCCCACGCCACGCCCCCAACAATACCTACTCCGAGGGCTGTTCTCAGAGCAGGTGTCCAGATTCCGGAATCCTCTGGCATGACAACGGACACCGAGAAGGCAGATGAATAGCCTTCACTCAGTATTATGTGCACGACTCGGCCAACCCCAAGCACAAGAAGCACAAGCGTTGCCAGCGAAACGAGGTACAGGTAAAAACGCCTGATTCCGACGGTCTCAAGAGTGGGTTGTCCTTCTCCAGCTTCAAGCCGCCAATGCAGCGCCCAAACGACCGACCAAACGACAACAGCCGCCCAGGGGAATCCTTTAAAATCGTCCGTGCTGAAAATCTGCCCCAGCACAGCCATCGCTCCAATCATCACGAATGCCAGAGCGACACCCAGCACGAGATACAGATATATCTTCCGAAGTTCCGATTGGATTTCAACTGGGATTCTTGAGACTTGCCGGACTATCGTTCGCCAGTGGAACGCCCACAACGGAAGGCCGACTATTATTAGGGCAAGCCCCCAGGCGAGTCGCGTGGTTGAGTCGGACAACGTTGAACCGACAAACAGCCTTTCCAGCACGTCCATCCCAACTAACATGACTCCGTTAGCCGTCATCATGAGCGCCACGAAAGACACCGTGTAGAAATAAAGCCTCCGAACGGTCCCGATGCCATCGTCAATTCGCGATCTGCGCCGCCGAAGGTTCACGACCAGGAAAATCACGCCCGCGATCACCGCGAGAAATATGATTGGCGGGAAAAAGAAAAGTATGTTGAAAAAATCCATCACAGGGCCTTTCAGCCGACTTTATTGCTTCACTTGAGGGGTTGGCGCAGGCGTTGGTTCAACGACTGCAGGCGCTGGAGCCGGGATTTTGATCGGGCCACAATTGAACATGGGCCATGGAAATTGGGAGAACCGCCACTGGCCTTCTTCCTGACGCAGCGTGTAGCGCTGGACGTAAGATGATTCCGAAGTGTCGAACGGGCCGCCGTTTCGGAACTCGGTAATCCGCACTGCTACAACGGTAGTGGACGCGACCACCGTGGTGTCCTCAAGTGTGATGCGGCTATCGCGAAACCTGTCGTTGAAGCCGCCCTGCCAACCGAACATCTGATCAACGGTGCACCTGTCTTTGAGGCCATTCGACAAAAGCTCGTAGCTGGCCTGGAAATCTTCGTCCTCGAACGCCTTTATAAACGACTGCACTGCCATTTCTGGGGTTCCCGCCGCGAAAGTCTCTTCAGACTCTGAAAGCGCCACTATCACGCTGGCGACCAGCAGAAGCGCAAGAGCGGCAGCGCCACCGATTATCCAGTATTTTCCCATATTCCTCACCTGAATCCGCTGTCAAGGAGTTTCAGAATACCCTGCGAACGATTACGATGTATTGCAGTATCGGCGCCAGAGATTTATCAATGGCAAACTCAGTATGGCTAAGTCTCGTACTGCATTTTAGGTGCAATTGAACTAACTCTTGATAGTAGTGGCCAGGCGCGAAATAAATTGACACTCAAAAGGCGGCCTTGCTAGACTGAAAATTGTCGCACTACTCAATGAAATGGGGGCCTAATTGCCGGAAGGATTCGACCTAAATTGGATCACGGTTTTGCTGGTTGCCGCCGTGGGACTCACCGCGGTAGGCGGCATGTTCTTGACTTCGTATCTGGTGGCTCCGAAACGGCCCTCAGAAGCCAAAGACACCCCTTACGAATGTGGCATACCTCCAGGGCCGTTTAACTGGTCTCAGATTCAGATTCGTTACTATGTGTTTGCAATTTTATTCATCATTTTTGATGTCGAAGCTGTGTTTCTTTTCCCGTGGGCTGTGATCTTTATGAAAGCTGTGCCCGCGGTGTTCTACGAGATGATGGTATTCATCGGCATACTATTCTTCGGAGTGGTGTACGGATGGAGAAAAGGGGTGCTCCAGTGGAGATGAACTTCGGAGAAGGATACAAGCCTAACCAGGGCAACACACCTGCCAGCAGTGTGTTCGAGCGGGCGCTTCCCAATGCGCTGACTGCCAAGTCTAACGAATTGTTCGCTCTGGCGAGAAAGTCGTCGCTTTGGACGCTGTCATTCGGGCTGGCGTGCTGCGCTATCGAGATGATGAGCGCCCATATGTCTCACCACGACCTGGACCGATTTGGCATCGTCACATGGCCGTCTCCGAGACAGGCTGACGTCATGATCGTGGCCGGAACCGTGGTCAAGAAGATGGCCGACCCCATAAAATTGCTTTACGAACAAATGCCCGATCCCAAATGGGTTATTGCGATGGGCAGTTGCGCGACCAACGGCGGCCCGTACTACAAGTCATACTCCGTGGTAATGGGTGTCGATCACCTCATCCCAGTTGACGTTTACGTTCCAGGGTGTCCCCCGCGCCCTGAGGCGCTGATGCACGGCATCCTGCAACTCCAAGAGAAGATCACAAAGGACGCCCAACAACGTGGCACAGCGTCATAGACGCGAACCCGAAATCCCTCTGGCGAAAGAAGCGCTGGACGCAAAGGGCGAGTCTTTAACCGCCCTCGTCAATGAGGTATTCTCCGAAGGCCACGACGTCGAAGTCGGCGTAGCGGTGGATGAAGTCACCCTCACTGTTCAGCCAACCTCCCTCCCCGACATCTGCCGATTACTGCGAGATGACCCGAGATTCGACTTCGACTACCTCCGTTGCCTGTCCGTCGTAGATTACGAGGATCGGCTGGAGGTCAACTACCACCTGTTCTCATTGGACAAGCGCCACAAGTTGGTAGTGAAGGCGAATGTGTCGCCTGACGACCCTGTTGTCCCGTCGTTGATCGACGTGTGGCGCGGTGCCAACTGGTACGAACGCGAGAGCCACGATCTGTTCGGCGTTTCGTTCGCCGGACACCCGAACCTGGTCCCGCTGCTTCTCTATGAAGGATTCGAGGGTTTCCCAGGCCGCAAAAATTTTCCGTTCCACGATTATGACGAATGGTAATTTCGTCTGAACCTCACGAATAAACAATCATGCAAGTACAACAACAGCCAACAAACCAGGACAACGCTATTGATCTCATGATCAATATGGGGCCTCAACACCCCAGCACTCATGGCGTTTTTCGTCTGGTCATCTGGGTTGATGGCGAACGCATTGTGAAAGCAGAGCCCCATATCGGATACCTTCATCGTGGGTCAGAAAAGCTCTGCGAAGACGAGCTTTACAGTCAGGTAATTACCCTTTTCGACAGGCTGGATTATGTAGCCAATCTCAATTGCGAGTTGGCGTTCTGCATGGCTGTCGAAAAACTGATGGAGATCGAGGTTCCAGAGCGCGCGCAGTACATCCGCACGATTTTCTGCGAGCTCAACCGCATTGCCAGTCACATGCTGTTCTACGGTGTCTATGGCATGGACGCCGGCGCTGTGACACCCATCCTCTACGGATTTAGAGAGCGGGAACGCATCCAGTCGTTGTTCGAGTCAGTGACAGGCGCCCGAATGATGCACAACTACTTTCGAGTCGGCGGCGTCAACGAAGAACTGCCCGACGATTTCGAGCAGCGATTGTCGAAACTCACCGACGGGTTGAAACAAGGCATAGATGAGTGCGACGGTTTGCTGTCTCAGAACGAGATGTTCCTGGCCCGAACCAAAGGCATTGGCACGATCAGCGGCCCTGATGCCATCGCCTTCGGAGTCACGGGCCCCGCTCTGAGAGCAAGCGGCGTTCTTGAGGACGTGCGAATATCAGAACCCTACGGCATTTACGACCGATTCGATTACGGAATCCCTACAGGTAGTCAGGGCGATTGCTGGGACAGGTATTACGTTAGGGTTGAGGAAATGCGGCAATCTCTCAGCATAATAGATCAAGCGGTCAACCAGATGGAGGCAGGAGAGATCCTGGCCAACGTCCGACGCATCGCCAGACCACCCAAAGGAGAAGTGTACATCAGAACTGAATCTCCGAGAGGCGACTTCGGCGTGTTCCTGGTCAGCGACGGCACCGACAAGCCTTACCGAGTGAAGGTAAGAGCGCCGTCGTTCTGCAATCTTCAAGCCCTTCAACACATGCTTCGGGAAGCGTACATCGCGGATGCGGTAATCATCCTCGGCTCCATAGATATCGTGTTAGGGGAGGTGGACCGGTGACCGTCGAGCAGGGTGTTTACTATGCGTTAGGCGGGCTGGGGCTATTCGTTTTCCTATCCGTGATAGTGCTAATCCTGACCTGGGGAGAACGCAAAGTCCTGGCACGCATACACATGCGAATGGGGCCGATGCGGGTCGGATTCCAGGGGACGCTCCAACCCTTGGCGGACACAATAAAACTGGTAACCAAAGAGGACATCCTGCCCTCGTGGGCGGACCGTAGAGTATATTGGATCGCGCCGGTGGCCGTGTTTTTGCCTGCGCTGTTATTATGGGTCACCATTCCGCTAGGCAGAGATCTGGTCCTGCGTAACCTCGAATTAGGCCTTTTCTACATAACCGCAATCTCGGTGTTGTCGGTGATGGGCTTGTTGATGGCAGGTTGGGGGTCTGCGAATAAGTACGCGATGCTGGGCGGGTTGAGGGCGGCTGGACAGCTCATCAGCTACGAAATCCCGTTCATAATGTCGATACTCGGCGTTGCAATGCTGGTCCAGTCGCTAAACCTCATCACAATCGTCGACGGGCAGGCAAACTATGGCTACGCGTTAGTTCAACCCTTGGGTCTGTTTATATTCCTAATGGCAGGACTGGCAGAGTTGGGGCGAACGCCCTTCGACATCCACCACGCCGAATCCGAGTTGGTCGGAGGCCCATTCATAGAATACAGCGGCGCACACTGGGCGGTGTTCTTCCTGGCGGAGTACATCAACACGTTCACAGTGGCAGTCTTAATTGTATTGCTGTTCTTGGGCGGTTGGCGATGGCCAGAGATGCCCTTCAGTGGCGCGGCGCTGTCGGCTCTGTCCGCGCTGTGGTTCTTGTTCAAAACGGCATTGGTCATATGCGTAATATTCTGGATAAGGGGCACGTACCCGAGGCTGAGAATCGACCAACTTATGTCTTTCGGATGGAAGATGTTGGTGCCGTTATCGTTTATTAACATCGTAATCACGGGAATCGTTTTATTTTACGGCTGGCCGTTATGGACGCTTACGGTATTATCTCTGGTACTATTGGGCGGGACATTTTATCTGATCGTCAAAAACCCCGGAACGAGCATAGAACGTAATACGGTGACAGTGCATGCGATCAGGGCAACCGCGCAACCACCGGTTCCTGAGACGGCGTCGGAGACAGAAAACTGATCGCTGAAAGCTGATAGAAAAAACGAATGATTGGTTTCCTAGAAGGGCTTGTGGTGACGCTGAAAACGGCGTTCCGCAAACCTGTCACAGCCCAATATCCAGACCCTAAAAAACGCCTGGCGGTTGCCAAACGGTACATGGGTTTTCCCGCGCTCCTGTGGGATGAGGATGTTGACGAGCCGTACTGCACGGGTTGCATGGTCTGCATTCGGGATTGTCCCACTCAATGTATGACTGCTGAGATGAAGGACAACCCAAAATTCGCCGATGACACCAGCCGGCGGCGCAAGATTGTCGACTACTTTGAAATAAATCTTGGCCGGTGTATTCTCTGCCAGATTTGCGTTGACGTTTGCAATTTCGACGCCATCGAGATGAGCCACGAGCACGAGTTGAGCAAGTTCCAGCGCAACGACAATCGTGTTGATCTGGCCCAACTTCTAAAAATGGGCAACGAATACCGGGAGAAGACCGGTTGGACTCCCAAACAGCCTGAGAAAAACAGCGGCATCCCAATCAAGAAGGACGACAAACCTAAGCCGGTCAGGAAGCGCGCTCCAAAGAAAACGACGACTCCCGCAAACACACCCGTTGCTGTCGAAGTCGAGATACCGACCGAAGATGCTGGCGAGAAGGCCAAGACCTCGTCATGATGGTGGAGCCATCGCTTGTGCTGTTCTACGTCGCCTCAGCGATAACGCTGGGAGGCGCGTTAGGCGTGGTCATGACACGAAACATCGTGTACGCATCCTTTGCCCTTCTGGCTGCGATGATGGGAGTCGCAGGCGTGTTTCTTCTGGTGTTCGCCGAGTTCCTGGCCCTCGTGCAGATACTCATTTACGGCGGCGCGGTGGTCATCGTGCTATTGTTCGCCCTCATGCTCACACGGCTGGAAGATTTTCAGAATTTAACCGACCATCGACAGTGGCCTATCGCCGCGGTTATCTCGATTGGTTTGTTCGCGCTGTTAGTCACGGCAATCGTGACCACTTCGGTTCGCACCACTGAGCCCCAGAGCATCGACTTCGAGACTCTGGGCGAGATTTTATTCACTCAATGGGCCATCCCCTTCGAAGTGGCATCGCTCGTGTTGTTGGTCGCCCTTATCGGCTCTATCGTGTTGGTGAGAACTGATGGAGACCGCGATTGATCGAGCTTGCTCATCTTCAAATCTTGAGCGCGGGGTTATTCGCCATCGGAACCTACGGCGTGTTGGCCCGGCGCAGCGCTGTGCTGATCTTGATGTCCATCGAACTCATGCTCAACGCCGTCAACATCAACCTGATCGGGTACGCCGCTTTTGTGGATTTCGATGAGGCAACCCGATCCTTTGGGCAGGTTCTTGTGATCTTCGTAATCACCATCGCCGCGGCAGAGCTTGCGCTGGCTATTGCAATAATCTTGCGGCTGTATCGCAACCGGTCTACCGTTAACGTGGACGAAATCGACCTGATGAAATGGTAATCCTTCCAACACACATTTTATGTCGCTGACCGACTCCTTAGGAACCAATTGGGCCTGGGTCATCCCGGCCCTCTGCGCGTCAGCATTCTTCATAATTTTCCCAATAAGACGACTTGTTCCTCGGATCGGAGCGGCGGTTTCGATACTCGCGATACTGCTAGGATTTGCGCTTTTTTGGTTCGTGCTGGTTGGACTGCTATCCGACGGGCCAGGGGCGTACAGCATCAATTGGCTGACGGTGGGTGACACAACGCTGAAATGGGGCATCGTAGTTGATCGACTCTCAGTGACGATGCTGGGTTTGGTCACATTCGTTGCATTGCTGGTGCAGGTGTACTCTCTCGCATATCTAACTCACCACGGAGAGCGAGACCCCGGATTCGGGCGATACTTCGCATTTCACTCATTGTTCGCAGCGGCGATGCTGACGTTGGTTTTGGCAGATAATCTACTGTTCCTCTACATCGCATGGGAGTTGGTGGGGCTTGGTTCCTATCTGCTCATCGGATTTTGGCACGAGCGCAGGTCGGCGGCAGAGGCCGCGAAGAAAGCATTTGTTACGACTCGCATCGGCGACGTCGGTCTGTTCATCGGCATAATCATGCTGTTCAAAGCCACCGGAACGTTCGACATCTCGACAATAATCCACGTGGCCTCGCAACCAGACGGCATCAATCAGGCCACGCTCAATATCTCCGTGTTCCTAATATTTTTGGGCGCGATGGGCAAGTCTGCCCAGTTCCCCTTTCACGTATGGCTCCCCGACGCGATGGAAGGCCCAACGCCGGTCAGCGCGTTAATTCACGCAGCCACAATGGTCGCAGCTGGTGTCTATCTTGTTGCTCGGCTATTGCCCTTGTATGAACTGGCGCCCACGGTCTTGTTGATAGTCGCATCGGTGGGATTATTCACTTTCATATTCGCTGGGACGCTGGCGCTGGTGATGAACGACATCAAGCGCGTTCTCGCCTATTCCACGATCAGCCATCTCGGACTGATGATGCTGGCGTTGGGCGCCGGAGGTCTGGGCGCGGCGATATTCCACCTCGTCGCCCACGGAGTCTCCAAAGCCTTGCTGTTCCTGGGCGCAGGCAGCGTTATGCACTCCATGAACGATGAGACCGATATGTGGAAAATGGGTGGACTCCGACGCAGACTGCCGATAACAGGCTGGACGTTCGTGATTGGCGCCGCGTCTTTGGCCGGCATCATTCCACTGGCAGGTTTCTTCAGCAAAGACGAGATATTGCTGCACGTCCTCGACCACTTGAACCCGGTGTTCATCGTGCTGGCATTGCTTGGGGTTGTGTTGAGCGCGTTGTACATGGCTCGTATTGTTCTTGTCGTATTTTTTGGCCCTCCGAAAATAGAGAATGAGTCGGCCCACGAATCTCCGCTGGTCATGACTCTGCCGCTAATCCTGCTGGCGTTCTTCGCAGCGACCGTGGGATTCCTGGCCTTCAACTACACGAATGACTATCCCGGGTTCGGCGGTTTCCTGGAAGGACACGGAGAGTTCAAGTTGACCATCTGGCTCACCGTTGCCTCGCTGGCTCTTGCTGTTGGAGGCGTGACGCTCGGTTGGATGACGTACCGAGGCGGCACAATATCTCATCGGAGGCTGGCGGAGCGATACGCCTGGATCCACAAACTTGTGATAAACAAATACTATCTGGACGACGCCATCCAGTGGACCATCGACAAACTCGTTTTGACTTTCGGAAGGTTCGTCGGTGTCTTCGACCGAGTTGTGATTAATGACACTGGCGCCGACGGTTCGGCCTACACAGTATGGCTGTCGGCGATGAAGGTCAGGTTGGTCCAGACGGGGAGATTCTACAATTACGGAATGCTGATGGCCGGCGGAGTCGTGGGCCTTGCCCTCGTCTGGTGGATCGTCCAAACCTGAACTGGGTTCTTGCGGCGCCACACAAGCAGGCCGCGTAAAATACAAAAATCATGGATAACTTCGACTCATACGCGCTGTTTCTTCTGGTCGTCATACCGATGGCCGGCGCTGTGGTCGTTATGCTCATCCCAGGCGCTCTCAAACAGCAAATCCGATGGGTTTCATCTGCCTTCGCGCTGAGCGCTTTGCTTGTGTCGTTCTACGTGTTCTGGGCCTATGACCACGAAGCGGGCGGTTTCCAGTTCCAGCGCACCTGGGACTGGCTGGCGATGCCGGGAACCGGGCCTCTCAGCGACAAGGCAATCACACTGACGCTAGGCATAGATGGAATCGCAGCGCCTATGATACTGTTAACCGGCATCGTGATGCTCACCGGCGTTCTAATATCCTGGAAGATTGCTGACCGGAACAAAGAATTTTTCGTTCTTTACCAGCTGTTGCTGTCGGGCGTGTTCGGCGTGTTCGTGTCGTTGGACCTGTTCTTCTTCTTTTTCTTTTACGAGCTTGCCGTTTTGCCCATGTACCTTCTGATCGGCGTCTGGGGCAGCAGTTCCGAGTTTCCCACATTCTCACGCGCCAAAGAATACGGGGCTATGAAGCTCATGATATTCCTGGTTGCTGGCAGCGTGCTGATCTGGATCGTTGTCATGGCGATATTCGTCGAGAGTGGCATCGGGAGCTTCAATCTGCTAGAGCTTCAAAACGTCACATTCTCAGATAATTTCCAACGGGTGTTCTTCCCTTTCCTGATGGTCGGGTTCGGAGTGCTTGCAGGCTTGTGGCCCTTCCACACATGGTCTCCTGACGGCCACGTCGCTGCGCCCACAGCGGTGAGCATGGTTCACGCGGGCGTGCTGATGAAGCTGGGTGCCTTCGGCATAATCCGCGTCGGCATACTGCTGATGCCCGAAGGCGCGCAGGATTGGATGCCAGTGCTGATCGGCCTCGGCACGGTGAACGTGCTCTACGGCGCATGGTCCGCTTTGGGCCAGACAGACCTGAAATATGTGATCGGGTACTCAAGCGTCAGTCACATGGGTTATGTGTTGATGGGAATAGCAACGCTAAATTCTCTGGGCGTCACCGGGGCCGTGCTTCAGATGTTGTCTCACGGACTGATGACAGCGCTCTTCTTCGCGGTCGTCGGGGTTGTATATGACAAGACGCATACCCGCGACATCAACGTGTTGGAGGGCCTCTCAAAACGTATGGGTTTCACTGCGGTCCTATTCGCCATAGCAGGATTCGCGTCTCTGGGACTTCCGGGACTCAGCGGATTCGTGGCCGAATTATTAGTGTTCTTGGGACTGTTCCAAACGTATCCGATCCTGGGCGTGCTCGGAATCATCGGCGCTGCGATAACCGCCGTCTACATTCTGAGGCTGATGGCGAAAGTGTTCTTCGGCCCGTTGGGCGAACGGTGGCAGGACGAAACCGACGCCTCCGGTCTCGAAAGATTTTCCACTCTCATATTGGCGGGATTCATCTTGCTTGTTGGCCTTTTCCCGTTCCCATTCATAAGGGTCATCAACACTGGGGTGCTTGAAATTCTACAAAAATTCCCGGAGGCAGGATGAACAATAACTTCCTCCTCTTGATGCCGGAATTTCTCGTGACAGGACTCGCGTTCCTGGTGCTGACCGCCGACTTCTTTCTGAGGGGTGACCGCAAAAATTTCCTTCCCTACCTTGCCGTTCTTGGACTGATCGGCGCGCTAACATTTACGCTGATTGACCAATGGGATCGTGTCGACCATCTCTACGAGGGGTTGATTCTCATTGACGGCTACGCATTGTTCTTCAAGGCGTTCTTCCTGGTGTTGGGTGTGATCGTTGTGTTGTCGTCGGTTGAATATGTCAAACGAAATCTTGACAACCCTGGCGAATACTACGGAATCCTGATTTTCACAATCGTCGGCATGATGCTCATGGCGGCATCCGGCGAGTTGTTGACGGCCTACATCTCGCTGGAACTTTTGAGTTTCGGCCTGTACGTGCTGGTTTCATTCGACCGGTACAGCGCGAAATCTAACGAAGCTGGGACCAAGTACATTCTGTTGGGGGCGTTCTCATCTGCCCTCATGCTCTACGGAATAAGCCAGATTTACGGATTGTTGGGAACAACCCGGTTCGACGGCATCGCCGAGGCTCTGAGCGCTACGCCGGACGTGAGCCCCGGCGTTCTGGTAGGACTTGTCTTGATAATCGCAGGTCTGGGTTTCAAGGTCGCCTCGGTGCCCTTCCATATGTGGGCGCCAGATGCCTACGAAGGCGCTCCGATCCCCGTGACAGCATACCTGGCTGTTGGCTCCAAAGCGGCGGCGTTCGCTCTCGTGCTTCGATTCTTCGTCGAAGCTCTGATGCCTGCTGTAGGCGACTGGCAGATGATAATCGTGATAATGGCCGCGCTGACCATGACCGTCGGAAACCTCGTGGCCCTTGCTCAGAGTAATTTGAAGCGCCTGCTAGCCTACTCCAGCATCGGGCACGTAGGATACCTTTTGATGGGAGTCGCCGCGCTCGCCGCCGTGGGAGACGATGGAAGAATTCAACTCCAGCTATCGCATCTCGCGTCCAATGGTTTGATGCTTCATCTGGTGGCCTACGGCGTCACGAACATGGCGGTGTTCCTGGGCATAGCTGTTGTGTATAACGCCACTGGCAAAGACGATATAGCTAACCTGGCTGGCCTATCGCGTCGAGCCCCATTCCTGTCAGCAGTGATGGCTGTCTCTTTCTTCTCTCTTGCAGGACTTCCGATATTCGCAGGATTTATTTCCAAATTCTACCTGTTTAATGCCGTCGCGCTTCAGGGCCTGCTTTGGCTGGCAGGGCTTGCGATCTTCACTAGCTTGATTTCCCTCTATTATTACCTGAATGTGGTGCGGCAGATATACATCGAAGACGCTCCTGACCCCACGCCCATATCCATGCCAAAACTGACGGTCGGAGTGATGGGCGTTCTGTTCTTGGCGATCATCTTCCTGGGTGTCTATCCGGCGCCGCTAATGGAAGCCATCCAGCACGCCAGCGACGCGCTGATGTCGTCGGAATCGCCTATAGGTTTAAGCCAGGCTCTTCGCTGATCTCGGCTGACAAAGTTGCGCCGTCAAACCACAAGTCATAGACTTACCGGTTGAGAGTCCGGCCTGTGTTGATTAGAATTCGCCGGACGGTATCCACCCACGAAACAGAAGGGACTTAAATGACAGAAGAAGAAAAATACTCCCGAGGCATGGTCGTCGTTGCCCATGCCGATGACGCCGAGTTCGGTTGCTCCGGCACAGTCGCCAAGCTGTGCGCCGAGGGGTGGGAGATGGTTTACGTGATGTGCACGGACGGCTCCAAAGGCAGCAGCGAACGCGAAGTTACTGAAGAAGAATTGGCAGCAACTCGACGCGAGGAACAGATAAACGCTGGCAAGGTCTTGGGATTGAAGGACGTGGTGTTTCTCGACTACCCGGACAGCTATCTCCAGCCCACACTGGACCTCCGCAAAGACATCGCCAGAGAGATCAGACGCTACCAACCCGATGTCGTGATCTGCCAGTACCCAATGAGAAACCTTGACGGAGGGTTTGGCGTCGGGCACCCAGACCATCTGGCGGCAGGCGAGGCCGCGCTGTCAGCGGTGTTCCCAACCGCCCGTGACCATATGACGTTCCCCGACCTGTTGGAAGACGGTTTCGAGCCTCACAAGGTCGCCGAGGTCTGGGTGATGGGACACCCTGAGCCTGACCACTACGTTGACATCACGGACAATGTGAATACCGCGGTCAATGCAATTGCCGCTCACGTCTCACAAGTTGATGGGCGCAGCGCAGACCAGATGATGGAACGCATGCAAGAATGGCGCAGACGCACCGGTGTAGGCAGAGGCATGCAGTACGCCGAAGCGTTCAAGAAGATATACTTCCGCCGCTAATCCGCTCGAAATTAAGACGCGGGGGACTCGATTGTCCCTCGCGATCAATACAATTTACTTGGCCTTAATCGCCGCAACGATCCGGGCGGGAGTCATCGGAAGCTCGGTGAGCCGCACTCCGATAGCGTCCGCCACCGCATTTGCAACCGCCGCGAGTGGAGGCACTATGCACGCTTCGCCCACTCCTCGAACTCCAAAAGGATGGCCTGGGTTGGCGACTTCCACCAGAACCGTGTCGATCATCGGCAGGTCAAGCGATGTCGGCATTCGGTAGTCTAGGAACGTCGAGTTCATCATCTGGCCCTCTTCGCTGAAATAGTATTCCTCGTTGAGCGCCCACCCGATTCCCTGAACCGCGCCGCCCTGAAGCTGGCCTTCTGCATAGCTGGGATGGATTGCCTTGCCCACATCTTGGATTGCGGTATACCGAAGGATGTCCACTTTTCCAGTTTCCGGGTCCACCTCGACGTCCACCATATGCATGCCAAAGGCGTTGCCGACGCCTGCTGGATTGACAGTAGCCCTGCCGACAATGGGGCCGCCTGTCCCATTGAGCATGCCTGCCAGTTCTTGAATCGACATACTCAATTCGGAGTCTTCCTTGTGGCGAAGGACCGCGTTGTCATACTCCACTACCGAGGAATCCACGTCCCAGATTCGTGCCGCACGCTCGATCATCTGTTGGCGAGCGTCCTCAGCGGCGTTGTAGACCGCCGTTCCCATCTTGAACGTGACACCGCTCCCGCCAGCTCCGGAGCTGTATCCAATGGAATCAGTGTCGACCACTGACGGCTTGACGGACTCGGCGGAAACGCCCAGGACTTCGGCCACATGCATAGCCATCGCGGCGCGGCTTCCTCCGATGTCAGCCGAGCCTTCGATCAGGCCAATTGTGCCATCGGGGTTGATACTGGCGACCGCAGTTGCTGGCCCAGAGCCGTTGAACCACGCTCCGCTGGCAACGCCACGACCTCGGAATTTACCTTCTAAGGGGTTTTTCATGTGATCGTGGTCTCGTGCGGCCTCAAGGGTTTCGATGTTTCCGACCCGCCGATACGTCGGGCCTGCGATTTGCCGGGTTCCCTCTTTCGACGCGTTCAGCAATCGAAATTCAATCGGGTCCATATCCAATCGCTTGCACATCTCGTCAACCGCCTGCTCAGCCGCGTAGGCAGCCGCAGGCGAGCCAGGCGCGCGGTAGGCCGCTGCTTTCTGTTTGTTGACCAGCACGTCAGTGCCCGTGATGTAACCATTTGGGACATCGTACGGCCCCCACATCGTCCGGCAACCCGACGGCACCGGCGAGCCGGGGAACGCGCCGGCCTCGTATGTCAGGTGTGATTCAACTGCGGTTATCCGACCGTCCCGAGTCGCGCCAAGCTTAACTGTGATATGCGTCGCGGAGGTCGGACCAGATCCGATAAACACTTCGGTTCTGGTCATGACGATCTTCACCGGTTTGCCTGATTTCTTGGACAGTGTGGCCGCCAACGGCTCTAGATAAACGCCGCCCTGCCCCTTCCCTCCGAAACCACCGCCGATTTCCATAGGCACCACTTTTATCGTCGACACCGGCACATCGAGAATCGCCGATGCGTGGTCTCGAATGGCGAACTGCCCCTGGCTGGAACACCAGATTGTTATGTAACCGTCTGATCCCCACAACGCCGTGGCGGCGTGAGGCTCGATGTATCCCTGGTGGACTGCTTCGGTGCGGTACTCCCCTTCGACAATCTCGTCGGCTTCCGAGAATCCCTGTTCAATGTCTCCCATTCTGAATTCGAAATTATTGGCGACGTTTGTAGGCTTTTCTCCTTGTCCCCAGCCGCCGGACCGGAACGCTGGACTATGCATTGTCAGCAAACGTTCGTGGAGGATTGGGGCGTCATCTTTAGCCGCATCTTCAGCGTTCATGACAGGTGTTAGCACGTCGTAATCGACGTCGATGAAGGAGAGGGCCTCCTCGGCGATTTCCACAGTTGTGGCCGCCACCGCCGCGACGACGTGACCTCTGTAGAGGGCCTTCTCCCTGGCGATAACGTTTCGGCTGTAAAATCCGTAGTTGACCGTTGCGCCCTCAGCCTGATCTGTGACCTCAGCCGAAACCTCTGGCAGGTCATCGGCGGTCACGACGGCCTTAACTCCCGGCATCGCCAGCGCTCGGCTGGCGTCAATCGAGATGATTCGAGCGTGGGCGTGGGGACTTCGCAATGTCTTACCGTAGAGCATACCCGGGACGTAGGTGTCAGCACTATATCTCGCCCTTCCAGTGACCTTGTCCGGGCCATCGTGCCGGACCGGACGAGTGCCTACGACATTAAATTCTTTGTTAGACAGCACCAGATTGGGGTTGTATTCGGGCATATTTCCTTCTCTCCGGCGACGGATTCATAAACCATCGCCTCTTTGATAACAGGCGTAATGTATCACAAACCGTAATGAGCCGAGCCATGAACCAATGTGAGCGCTCCAAGTCAGAGGCGCTATTATCATAAGCGACACATTCAAAAGGAGATTCATATGGACGTGGGTATCGGACTTCCGGCGGCTATCCCAGGCGTTTCAGGTGCGAGTACCATCGAGTGGGCGCAGAAGGCCGAAGCCGGACCTTTCTCTTCGGTCGGCCTTGTAGACAGGTTGGTCTATCCCAATTTTGAACCTCTGATCACTCTCGCGGCGGTGGCCGGAGCCACTCAACGGATTCGGCTAGCCACGACTGTGCTTTTGGCGCCACTGAGGAACCCAGGCATGCTAGCGAAGCAGGCCGCGTCGCTGGACGCTTTGTCTGGCGGACGCCTGACGTTAGGCCTGGGCGTGGGCGGACGGGAAGACGATTACTTGGCCGCTCCAGCGCAATTCAACACCCGTGGCCGGCGGTTCGACGAACAGTTGGAGACGATGAAACGCATCTGGGCAGGCGGGCCAGCGGGCGAGAACGCGGGACCAATCGGGCCACCCCCCGTCCGAGATGGTGGCCCCGTGTTGCTGATAGGCGCAAACTCTCCTAGGGCTATGGCGCGTGTCGGAAAGTGGGGAGATGGTTTTATAGCGGGCGGCGGCGGGCCAGACATAGCAAAACAGAGTTACGACGCGGCGCGGCAATCATGGAAAGATGCCGGGAGGCAGGGAGAACCACGACTAGCCGCCGGGGCGTATTTTGCTCTCGATGACGATGCCAAGTCGAGGGGCGCTGAAAACATCATGCACTATTATGGCGAGCCGTTCGGGCCCATGATCAGCGAAGGACTGCCCGACTCTGTAGACGCAGTCAAAGAGTTGATTTCAGGCTTTTCCGACGCGGGGTGCGACGAGTTGATATTGTGGCCCACCGTAACCGATCTGGATCAAGTGGAACGCCTGGCAGAACTCATATAACGATGGTTTCGATCCAAAAAATCCACATCTCACCAGTCAAATCGATGGGCCTCATCAATTTCGACGAAGTCCACGTTTCCGAGCACGGCATTTTGGAAGACCGGCGGTTCTTCGTAATGGACGCCGAAAACAGGCTGGTCACCCAGAGGCAGATCGGCAAGATGACTCAGATTCTTACCGACTATATGCCTCGCCCTGAACAATTAGCCTTGCAGTTCCCTGACGGCCAGATAATTAGTGGCGAGCCAGGGTTAGGCCAGGCGGTTCAGGCGATGATCTGGGGCCGTTTCGTCACCGGAAATGTCCTGGAAGGAGACTGGAACGACGCCATCTCTGAGTTCTGTGGTCAGTCGTTGCGAATTGTCCGCGCTCACGAGCCAGGAACGTCGTATGACGAGTTTCCTGTCTCGATAATATCTCAGGCCACAATAGACAATTTGAGCAGCCTCACCGATGGAGAGATGCAGTTCGACAGTCGCAGATTCAGGCCCACGCTCCTGCTTTCAGGGGCAAAAGTCCACGAGGAAGATGAGTGGGTCGGCAACAGCGTTCGAGTAGGCCGCCAGCTACGTTTGAGGCTCGTTTCCCGCGACCCCAGGTGCGCTATCACAACGCTGGATCCGTCCACCGGAGAACGCGATTTCGACACGCTGCGCCTGATTCTCGGTTACCGTCCAAACCTCAGGGCCGCATACCTGGGGGTCTATGCCATTGTGGAGCAACCCGGCACGATAACCGTTGGCGACGAAGTCACGCCGATCTAATTACCGGGGCAACCTGATCGGGCCAGGAAGATCGTCAGGCGGCGAGTCGGCGATTACTCGCTTCTCATAAAGCTCGGACATCTTTCTATCGCTTACTTTCAGGAAATCGTCGAATATCAGCCGGTTGTGTTCTCCAAAATTTGGAGCCGCCATCCGAATTGCTCCAGGAGTCTGGGAGAATATCCAAGGCATCCCGGGGTATGGAAACACTCCCATCTCCGAGTGCGGGACCGGAATGTAGAACCCGCGCTCGTAGAAGTGGTGGTTGCTAACCAACTCCCAGTTAGCTAGCACAGGCCCAGCGGCGACGCCAGCGTCTTGGAGCAATTGGCTGGCCTCGTTGTGGTCGTACTGGGAAGTCCACTCGGAAATCGCTTCGTCGAGTTCGTCGTGATGAGCGCGACGTTTCTCTGCAGTCGCGTACTTTTCACTCTCCGCCAGATCATCTCTACCGATTGCTAGCGCGAGACGAACCCATTCATCGTCATCACGTACGGTTAACACCATCCAGGCGTCATCGCCGATAGAAGGATAGCAGCCCTGCGGCGCGTATCGAGGATGACGGTTGCCTCGGCGCCTCGCCAGGTTGCCAGTGACCGTGTGTTCCATGAACGCTTCGGGGAAAAAAGTGATTCCGTTTTCGTGGAGCGACATGTCTATGAATTGCCCGCCTCCACGCTGTTCACGATTATGCAACGCTGCCAGAATTGCGACGGCGCCGTGCATAGCCGTAACCGGGTCAGCGTAGAATAGGCTGGTTTTGTATGGCCGGTCATCATCAGGATAGCCTGTCGCGTCGGCGAGGCCGCACGACGCCTCGATGTTGGCTCCGTAGGCGATGTAATCTCTCTCAGGCCCGGTCTGGCCGAACCCAGAGATTGACAACATGACGAGATCGGGATTGGCCTGATTAAGCATTTCATATTCCAGACCAAAATTTCGCATCACCCGAGGGCTGTTGTTCTCAATCAACACATCTGAATCCGCGATCAACTCCATGAACAGCCGCTTGCCCTCGTCTTGATTTAGGTCCAGAGTGATGCCATATTTGTTGCGGTTCATCTTGTTGAAGTACGCAGCGCGGTTGTAGTGACGCTTGAATGGGTCACCACCGGGATACCGAGCACCCCTGGTCATCGGCCTGTCCGGCGGCTCGATCTTGATAACCTCGGCCCCCAGATCGGCGAGGAAACGCCCGGCAAGCGGGCCGGCCCAGTTGGCCGTAATCTCTAGAACGCGGATGCCCATTAGGGGAAGATCGCGTCCTGCATACTTATCAGGCTCCAGAGCATGGCGGGCGCTTCTGTGGCCGCGCTCACGGGTTCCGATGAACTCTACGCCGTCGTGCTGTCCCAGCCGTGGCGCAGGAGAACGGATCGACGCCGGCGTTTCGCTCAACAAGTACGGGAATCCCGGCAAAGTGAATGTTCCTGCGTCTAGATGCTCGATCTCTTGGAACCAGTCCCGCGCCTTCAACTGATCTGATTTCAACAAATCCGCGGCGTTATTCACAGGTGTCAACGCCAGCCTCAATTCCTGAGCCGCGTGGAAAATGTGATCCTTCGTGTGTTGAGCGCACCACCCGCCCACGAGTTGAAGCAACTCATCTCGGTTCTCGAACCATGACTGACGATCGGCGAATCGGGGGTCGTCCATCAGATCGGGACGCTCGATTAAGACGAATAGCGTAGGGTCCCAGCGCATCGACATGAGCCAAACATACCCATCTTTGCACGGAATGCTGTCCGGTTCCGAGCGTCGCATTATGACGCCCTCGTGGGTCCATGACGTCGACGTCCAAGCGTGGGCGGACAGCATAGCCTCGACGGTCGAAATGTCGATGTGCTGGCCTCTGCCGTCGCGCCTTGCCCGCCAGATGGCAGCAAGAGACGCAATCGCCGCCTGTGCTCCGGCGTTCAATTGGGCCTGGTTATTCGTGAGCATCAGAGGCTCTCGATCCCGATGGCCTCCGAAATACATATAACCGCCCATCGCGTAGTCAACGATCTCGTCGGACTGCCAATCCCTATATGGCCCGGTTTGCCCAAAGTGGGTGATCGACGTCATGACAAGCATGTGATTCAGGGTTTCGAGAATCTCCCAGTCATACGCCATCGAGCCTGGAGCCTCCACCACCTCGTCTTGGATCACGAGATCAACCTGGCTGACAAGTTCAAGCGTTTTTTGGGCGTGGTCATCATTGTATGGCTCGGCTACTATGCTGCGTTTGTTGGCGCACAGGTACATAAACATCCCGCTTTTATCGAGATGAGGCTCGTTGTTGGGGAACGGGCCGACATGACGAAGCGGATGGCCGTCAGAATGCTCGACCATTATCACTGCGGCTCCCAGGTCCGCAAATAATTTGGAGCAGTACGCCCCCGCGATGTTCGTGCTAAGGTCGAGAACGTTCACGTCTCCCAGGGCGGATTTCCCACTGTTGTCCATTTGGGTGGCCGGACTATCTGGGATTGGACGGGTTGTTGATCGCTCGAACCGCCGCGCCGTCCATGAATGACGCGATGTCTTCAACCGCATCACCGTAGAATATCTTGTACGTCTCTGCCGTCACGTAGCCCAGGTGTGGAGTCAAAACTGTGTTCGGAAGATTTCGCAGGGGATGGTCCAACGGAAGAGGCTCAACATCGAACACGTCCAATCCCGCCCCGGCGATTGTGTTGTTTTGAAGGGCTTCAACCAAAGCGTTCTCATCGACGATTGGCCCTCTTGACGTGTTCACCAGATAGGCTGATGGCTTCATCAGGGCAAGGTCTTCCACGTCCACCAACCCCCGGCTCCGATCACTCAATACGAGGTGAATCGACATGACATCAGACTGAGACAAAAGCTCCTGTTTCGATACCAGCTTCGCGTTGAACTCACTTGCACGCTCCTGCGTTAGATTCTGACTCCAAGCGAGAACTTCCATACCGAAAGCGTTCCCCACAGTGGCAACCTGAGAACCCAGTCTTCCAAGTCCCATAATACCTAGGGTCTTGCCCTGTAGCCCCTCGCCCAGGCTAACCTGCCACGAACCTTGTCTAGTTGCTCTATCCTCATTGGGAATCTTGCGGAACAGCGCGAGAATCAAGGCCCACGTAAGCTCGGCTGTCGGATATGGCAGGCCGCCAGTTCCGCAGACCGTGATACCCAGATCGGCGGCGGCGCTCATGTCGAAAGACGCATTGCCCATCCCCGTGGTTATGAGCAGTCGGAGGTTGGGGAGACGCTCCAAGAGACTGCGCTGAAACGGCGTTCGCTCTCGCATGCCAACGACTACCTCGTAGTCGCACAGGCGTAGCGCTACATCTCCTTCGTCTGCCAGATGGTCTTGGAACACATCAACCTGGGCGTCTGGCCCCAATCGGCTCCAGTCCGCTGTTTCAAGCGCGACGCTCTGGTAATCATCCAGCACTGCTACTTTAACCAAAATACGTTCCCCCTGGCCGAAATATCCATAAAAGAAATCAACGCAACTCTGCCAGTCCCGAATCCAGAGCGTGACGGAAATTTTCAGTGTTTTTTATTTCCGGCAATGCAATCGGCGCGATGGGATTGTTGTTAGATAGCAGGACTTCCGATTGCCACCAACCCACATCCTGCCATTCTCCCAGCTTAAATCCCCCGAATTTTAATACCCGATGAGGGTGAATCCTAGGCTTTCGTGGGGCGCTATGCTGAACTCATTGGGGAGCACAATGCCTCTGTAAGCGCTCCGGTATCCCTGGAGGCGCAGACATGCGAACAGCGCCGTGTAGATTGCTTTGCCCACTCCTCGCCGTTGGTACAGTGGGTTCAGGCACACCGTGACTTCCACTGACCCTTGGTACGCTTCCCTGGCCCGATGCTGCCCTGCGTAAGTGCAACCTGCCACGGCGCCGTCGATCTCACACATCAGCCGCGGGGTCTTCTCCAGCGTTCGCGTGATGCGCTCCTGAAACTCCTCGACAGTCGGGGGAACCAGTTCGAACGATACGGCTGTCTCAAGCACTATCGGTTCGTATATCGCCTGAATTTCCGCCGCGTCGTCAATGGTGGCGAGCCTGACTTCAGTTGGCAATGCCCGTGCCTATGGTTCTCTGATGAGGCTGGCCGCTTCGTTCGGGTACGTTTCAGAGTCGATCATGTGAGATTTAACCACTGTCCGTAGCGTGTGGACCTCTTCTTCGGTTATTTGCGGTGTTGTGTCGATCTCTCCTCGGATTCCCAAATTGAAGCCCGTGTTCTCAACCACCTGATCTACTGAGAACCCCTCATGCACCGATCCGAGTTCCATAATACGAGATTCCTGATTGAAGTTAAGCTTCGCCATCGGCGTGATGACCTTGACCTCCCGGGTCCGGCGGCTCACGCCGTTAGGTGAGGTTCCCGCGCCCGACACGTAATTGACTTGATCGACAAAACTGCGTCGGGTGTGTTCGGTCCTGAACATCACAATTCGAGGCACGGCATAATACAGCATCCCAGTGCCATACTGGCCGGGCATCAGGACGTCCGGTTCGTCGCGGTCTCCGATAACGTGGAGATTGAAGTTGCCGTGCTGGTCAATTTCGATGGCGCTGATGAAGAACAGGTCGAGCTGGCCTCGTTGGGCATGGAAATGGAAATCTTTGCCCGTGACGAAGGGCGAATAGTCCCGACTTCCCAGAATTATGATCTCAGCATTCGGAGCGCGCATCTCCCGGCCCAACAGCATCGCTGTCGCCGGTATGAAGCTCAACGCGCCACATGCCGAGGTCTCCCAATCGTTGACCTCCCGAGACATCAGGATCGCGAGTTGCTCCTCGATTGTCAGATCGAAGCCAGTCGTCACCGGGCCACAGCCTCTAGTTCGGGCCTCAAGCCGACCAATTCAAGGTACTGTTGGTGAGAGCCGACTTCAAACACGTATCGATTCAAATACTTGCCGAAAGATTCGTCGGTTCCCGACGCCTTGACGTACTCGTTAATTCGATCCTCGTCGGCGTCGTAGAGACCCGGAACTCCCGTCGGATGCGCTCCGAGAGACGCGTGCACAACCGCCGATACGTGGATAGCAGGGATGAACCACCCATCAGAATCCTCAAAATCCACGGAGTTAACGATCTCTTCGACAGTAACTATCACTCGGCGTGACGCCTGGGCAAGAAGAAGCTCCTCGCCATGCTTTTGCACCAGGACATTGCCGAGCCGATCACCCTTGAGGCCGTGGAAGATAGCGACATCCGGGTTCATCGCTTTGGCGACCACCGTCCGCTCTTGGGAATCGAATGGATTCTCAATAATTTTGAAGTCGTCGGGTCGCCGTTCCAGAATGTCGGTGCCGGCGTAGCCCAGTGTTGAAGTGAAGGGGACGCCCATTGATCCAGCCTGGATCATCGTGTACATGACGCCTCAAGTGTTATCTAGCATCCGCATCCGACCCTGTTTCTGAAGCCTCTCATAATTCGGGGCGACTCTTGCGTACTCGTCAAAACCGAGACTACACGTTTCAACCTGGTCGGCAACTCCCGCTCCCAGCAGGAAGTCGAGGTTCATCGCGCCGCCAACGACACCCAGAGCAGTGATGCCCCGAATCTCGCGCCGGGCCAACTCTCTAAGCATAGCCATCGGCGTCCAATCCATGCTTCCGTTAAACACGATATGGTCGCCGTCTTTGACAATCTGTGCCGCCTGCTCAACGCTTACTAGTTTCTCGCGCATGGGCAATCCTCGCTTTCTGCAATGTTAGTCCACACTACTTCGGCGGTTAGACGGTGTCAAGCATCAATTGACGGGTCAACACTGCGTTGCTAAACTCGTAATATCTAGCAACACCAATCCACCTACGATGGGGGGGTCGACGATGGTCAAACCCAAACAACTTGGACACCTCGTGCTGCGAGTGCGAGACGTCGAACGCTCTGAGAAGTTCTACACTGAAAATCTAGGCTTGTCGGTCACGACCAAGCGGCCTGGAGTCATGACATTCCTGAGCGCCGGAAGTGACGCATCTCACGAACTTGCGCTCATGGCTGTTGGAGCGGACGCTCCGGGCCCAGAACAAAATCGAGTCGGCCTGTACCACTTCGCGTGGGAGATGGAGTCGTTCGATGACCTCCAGGAACTGTTCGGTCAGATGCGAGAAAACGATGTCAAGATAGGCGGCGTTGGCGACCACGGCATATCCATAGGCATCTACTTCTTCGACCCCGACGGAAACGAAATCGAGGCGTTTTACGAATTGCCTAAAGACCAGTGGCCCGAGGACGGAAATCTGTTCGCTGGAGATTTTCCACAAAAGCTAGTCGATCCGGCTGCCGCTGTCGCATAACGGTTTCTAAAATACCGAACTGAACCGGTTCTGCCCCGCAATTCATGCGGGGCAGTTTGCATATTAGGAGCATCCCATGCCTGCCCGCAGTGGAAAACAGTACCTTCAGGGACTCAAAGATAACTCTGCGGAGGTGTGGCTGGAAGGCGAACGCGTGCGGGATGTCACCTCGCATCCGGGCCTTAGACGAGGGGCGCAGTCCGTGGCGAACCTTTACGATCTGCAACTTGACGCAAGGGTGTCCGATGAGATGACCTACACTTCGCAGACCTCTGGTGAGCAAGTGGGCATGTCCTTCGTGGTTCCACGAACATTGGAAGACCTTAAGAACCGCCGCAAGATGATGACTCGGTGGGCGCGCACAAGCGGAGGGATGCTGGGCCGGACGCCAGACTATCTGAACGTCATACTCATGGCCTGCGCGGAGGCAAGCTCGTACTTCGGAGCAAATCGACCGGAGTTCGCGCAGAACGCCATCTACTACTATCAGCACGCCCGTGAAAACGACCTGGCTTTGACGCACACACTGGTCAACGTTCGGCGAACCCGATCCGCTCAGGGCACGACCGGGACCGACGAGGACGTGGCTCTGCACATCACTGACGAGCGCGACGACGGAATCGTTGTCAAAGGAGCGCGGGTTCTGGCGACTCTGGGGCCGCTGTCTGACGAGATTATGGTCTTCCCCTCGACGGTCCTTCGCACGACCGAAGACGCATGGCGCTACGCCTTCGCTTTCTGCATCCCATGCAACACTCCAGGCCTGAAGTTTGTGTGCCGAGAGAGCTTCGACATCGGGCGGTCAAACTTCGATCATCCCCTCGGCTCGCGCTTCGAGGAGATGGATTCAATCGTGCTTTTCGACGACGTGTTCATTCCGTGGGAGCGGGTCTATCTGAGCGGGGACATCGAGTTATGCAACACTCTGTTCGTCGCCACAGGTTCCGAGGCACACATGATGCACCAGGTTATAACCAAGAACGTCGCAAAGTCCGAGTTCTTGCTGGGCGTTGCGTGCCTGATGGTCGAGTCGCTGGGTTCAGGAGGCATCCCGCAAGTGCAGGAGCGAGTCGCCGAACTTATACTGGATATGGGTGTGATGAAGGCTTGTCTGCGAGCGTCAGAGGCGGACGCCAAGATCGACCAGTGGGGCGTTGTCGCTCCTGACAAGGGTCATCTGGAAGTGGCACGAAACCTGTTCCCACGAATGTACCCTAGAATGACCGAGCTTCTTCAGTTGCTGGGCTCCAGCAGTCTGATGATGCTGCCAACGGAAGCCGATTTCGAGAGTCCTATACAATCGGAGGTCAACGACATCCTCGCCACCGACGATCTTTCAGGTTTGCAAAGAGTGAAGGTCTTCAGGTTGGCATGGGACATCGCCGCCAGCTCATTTGGCTCGCGCCAGACGTTGTACGAAAGATTCTTCTTCGGCGACCCGACTCGTCGAGCTATCTCGCTCTACAACTCCTATGATAAGCAACCGGTGATGGACCGTGTGAAGGAATTTCTGGAATTAGAATGAGTCGCAGGCCTCATTCTAGTCAAGGTCACGTAGATAATCGCCGTCGAGGTAGGTTTTCCAGTTTTCGACCCACCAGCCAAGTTGCCACGGCAGTTCGTCGTGGGTCTGGTACTTGCAGACGTTCTCGGACGGATTCTCGCCTATTACCTCAATATCATCTACATTCAGACCTCGAAGGTAGGTGAGGTACCAGAGGTATCCAATCGTCCGCCAGTCCAAGCCCATGATCTCCGTGCCAACGATGTCTGCCGCCAGAGGGTCCGTGCTGGCGAGGGCAACATCTGACGCTATCGGATAGCCTGTGACCGGACCATTCCCCTGCATTCCTATGACGCCATCAATAACCGCGAGGTCCGGCGACAGTGTTTTGTTTAGGCGAGCAAGCGTCAGATTCAACGGCTTGGGAAGGTGCGAAAACAGGCGGACGTCCGTCGGGCCAGATGAGCGCAAACGCCTGTCATCATTAATTATCGAGCCAACGGCCAGATTCTTGACTGACATTGTGGCA
>Ga0208113_1000039_pt1 | contig 54337 bp, 52 predicted proteins | sample Knorr_S7_td_NADW_FD_185598 | JGI IMG/M metagenome (GOLD analysis project Ga0208113, IMG submission 185598) | Marine microbial communities from Southern Atlantic Ocean transect - Knorr_S7_td_NADW_ad_2505m_LV_A (SPAdes) (version 2) | ecosystem: Environmental > Aquatic > Marine > Oceanic | place...
TGTCCTTTTTTAACATTTATTAATTCCTTTCCAATCCTTACCTCAATAGACCCTTTTATTACGAATATAATTTCTTCGTTTTCATGTATGTGTAAAGGTGCTCCAGAGTTTGTTTTTATTATATGTATTGACAGAAAAGTTTCTTTAGAATTCGTATGATCAAAAATATCACTCCAATAATATCCTTCTCTTTTTAATTTATATTTTAAATTTTTTATATCAGTTATTTTAGAGTTGTTTTCCATGATTTAGTCGGTAATAATAATTTTACTGTTTATAGTTATTATAAATATGAAATATTATATTTAAATATTAATTCACTAAGGATTATAAATGTTCGATGTATTAATAATAAATGGAAATTTAGTTGATGGTACCGGTAAAAAGGCATCAAAAGCAGATATAGGGATTATTGCGGATAAAATTGATCAAATAGGAAATTTAAAAGATGGATCTGCAAAAAAAATAATTGATGCAACTGGAAAAACATTATCACCAGGATTTATTGACACACATGCGCATTCAGATGGCGCATTACTTATTGATCCTATTCATGAAAATGGAATAAGACAAGGTATAACAACTGAAATACTTGGCCAGGATGGACTTTCTTATGCCCCTTTATCTAAAGAAAATTATTTATTAAATAAAAGATATTTAGCGGGAATTTTAGGCAATCCTCCTGATGACCTAGATATGTCTTCAGTAGAAAAATTCAGATCACATTATGATAAAAAGTGTAGTATAAATACTGTTTATCCTGTGGCACATGGAGCTTTACGAATTGAAACTGTTGGATTTTTGGATAGGCCTTTATTAGGGGATGATATGAAAAAAGCAAAACAGCTTTTATATAAATCTCTTGAAGAGGGAGCTGTTGGATTAGCAACAGGTATGTCATATTACCCGAATGCATGGTCTGATACAAAAGAATTGATTGAATTATGTGAAGTTGTTAGTGATAGTTCAAAAGTTTATATTACACATTTAAGGGATAGAAATACAGAAAGAGGTTTTATGGGAGGTGGTGTTTTAGAAGCTCTTGAAATAGGTAGGCAATCTGGGGTGAAAGTTCATTTTTCACATACTAGGACTAGTGCGTTGAATGTTGGACAAGTCCCTGAATTGATGAAAGATATTGATGAAGCGAAATCTGAAGGTATAGATGTTACTTTGGAATTATATCCTTATCCTACAGGTAGTACATATCCATTAAGTTTTTTACCTACTTTTGCCCATGAAGGTGGGCCGGACGAGATTATAAAAAAGTTAAATGACCCAAATGAATTTGAAAAAATAGTTAGTACTATGATAGAAGAATTATCCCCTTATAGAAGAGAAGCTTTTAAGGATGCAGTGTTTTCTTATTCTCCTAATAATCCTGAATTAGAAGGTATGAGTCTTTCAGATTTAGCAAAAATGAATAATCAATCACCAGAAGTAACATTATGTGAACTTTTAAGGGATAACAAATTACAACTTGGTTATAGAGGCGCACCCCCAATAAATGTCAGGGTATGGAGTCAATTGAATGAAGATGCTATAAATTTATTAAAACGAGATGATTATATGGTAGGTAGTGATGCAATACCGATGGGTAAATATTGCCACCCTAGAGCTTATGGATGTTTTCCTAGATTTCTAGGAAGATTAAGAAGATCTTTTTGGGAAAATGGACTTGAAGAAATGATTCAAAGAATGACGCAAAATCCAGCTGAAAGATTTGGGTTATCAGGTAGAGGAGTACTTAAAAAAGGAAATTTTGCTGATGTTGTTATTTTTGATGCCGATAATATTAACGATTTGGCAACTTATGATGATCCTATTCAGTATCCAGTAGGTATTGAAAATGTTTTGGTAAATGGGGAATTAGTTGTACATAATAATAAAGCTACAGGTCTTACACCAGGAAGAGCGATTCCTTAAAGGTTACTTTTTATTTCAGTAGAAATATCTCTTACTAATCCAACTAATTTGTTAAGATCATTTTCCGTTGTTTTGATATTTAGAGCTCCTGCATTTTTAGTTTGCATAAGAACTCCATTGTTCAAAAGTCCCATAAATAAAACTTTTGTTAACAAATTGTTATTGTTAATAAAAGATCTGTAATCTTTAATTTTATTGCTATTAAAATTTATTCCAAAAAGAGAGCCAATTCCCGTGATTTGGCTATCTATTTCTAGTTCATCAAAAATAGAGTTTAATTTTATTCTGAGAGAGTCACCCATAGAATTCATATTTGTATATTTATCTTTTGTTAATGTAGACATAACTGCAGCGCCTGCTTCCATAGTTAAAGGGTTACCATTGAATGTTCCTGCATGAGATAATTTGTAATTATTACTTGAAGGATTTAATGTTTCCATTATTTCTTCTTTACCACCAAAAGCACCTACTGGCAATCCTCCACCTATGATTTTTCCTAATGAAGTTAAATCAGGTGTTATACCAAAAATTTCTTGAGCACCGCCGGGAGCGAGTCTATAACTTTGAATTTCATCATAGATTAAAACAATATCTAATTCATTTGTAATATCTCTTGTAAATTGAAGAAAATTTTGTTTTAGAGGCAAATATCCTAATCCGGATATAACAGGTTCCATTATCAGACATGCTAAATCTTCTCTATGAGCATTAATAAGATCCTTGCTTTTTTCAATATCGTTAAATGGAAGGACTATTACATCATTAAGTAAACTTTCAGGTTGTCCAGGGTATTGCAAGATACCTGGGTGAGTAGATTCTTTTAAATCTTCTGCTTTAGGGGATACGCTAATAGATACATGATCATGTGTACCATGGTAACCACCTTCAAATTTTGCTATTTTATGTTTTTGTGTATACGCTCTTGCTGCCATGATGGCCATCATGGTTGCTTCTGTACCTGAGTTGGTAAATCTTAATGTTTCCATTGAACGAGTTCTATCTATAATTAGTTTTGCCAATTTTGCTTGTCCATCAGTTGGGGCGCTATATGCAGTACCTTTTTGTATTTGAGTATTTAAAACATTTTTTACCTCCTCAGATGAATGTCCAAGAATAAGGCTGGTAGCATTTATCATAAAATCTAGATAATTATTTCCGTCAATATCTGTCATAATTGAGCCATGTGCGTTATCTGCATAGAATGGATATGGCTCCATCCATTGAGTTGTTCTAGTGCTTCCTCCGGGCATGTATTTCTCAGATATTTTTTGCATTTCATATGATTTTTTAGTTTTAGAAATATATTGATTTTTTTGTTTTTCAAGTAACTGATTTAATTTCTGATTCATTTTTTCACCATAAATATATTAGATAGTATCTATAATATAATTTCCAATCGATCTGTTTTCAATAAAATAATCAGGGTTTTTAGTTGTGTTTATTCCTATCAATGGAATTTTTGTTTCGTATGTTGAAGCATGAGATCTTAAATCATTTGGAATTAGCGAAATATCAGAATTTCCAAATACAACATCTTTTTGCCCTAATATCATCAAATCTCCTATTCTGTTAGAATTTAAATTGAATTTCTGACATGCTTCCGATTTATTTAAAACATCTTCAATACCATCAACACTTTTTAGTATCTTCTTAGATTCATTAAGTTTCGAAAGATCATTTAGATATAAGTAAATAGATCCACCAAGATTAGAATGATGAATTTCATGTTTATCTTTAATGATTGGTATAGCAGCTGAATGTATATTATATTTACTTAATTCATTTTCTATATTAATTAATTTGGTTTTATCAGACATTCCGTGGTCAGCAGTGATAAATATTTGATAGTCTGGATTTTTATTTATTAATTCGCAAATTGATTCATCGATTAATTTTAAATGTTCTAATGAATGAGTACTTTCGGGTTTAAATTTATGCATAGGATAATCTGTTAATGAAATATATGAAAAATCAGGGGATTTTTCATATATAAGCCTTGATGCAGTTGAGATAGTCCAAGAATTTGCTTTTATAGTATATATGCTGGGTGCTTCACCAAATTTATTTATTAAAAATGTGGAAGGATTTTCTGTGGAATAGCTTAAATTATTAGTAAAATTATTATTTATTAATAACGTTTTTAATTTATTTTTTGAAGTAGCTAATATACTAGTAAGGTTTTTTTTATTACATATATTAAAAATAGTTTCTGACATCACATATTTGTTATCTTCTAAATATGTACCCTGATTTAGATTTTTAGAATAATGGTAATTTGAACATATCCCATGCTTTGATGGATAAACTCCGGAAATAATTGATAGATTATTAACATTTGTTACTGAAGGCATCATGCTTTTTACAGGTTTTGCAAATGATCTTTTTTTCAGAGAAATGAATTCCATTTTATGATAATTAATATATTCGTAGTCCCAGCCGTCAATACATATAACAATAAACTTATTCATATTTACCATTGTGAATAGATATTTTTAATTATAGAATATTTTTATATGAAGTTTGATAATTATGGATAGAGAATTTGAAAATATTCTAATTAAAGAAATTGTTAGACAAAACGAGTCTATTGTTCTTATAGCATCTGAAAATTATGCTAGTAAATCAGTAAGAACTGCACAAGGTTCAATATTTACTAATAAATATGCTGAAGGATATCCTGGGAAGAGATACTACGGGGGTTGTGAATTCGTTGATCAGATAGAAATATTGGCAATTCAAAGAGCTAAAGATTTATTTGGTGCTGAACATGTAAATGTACAACCCCATAGTGGAGCTCAGGCAAATATGGCAGTTTATTCAGCATTATTTGATTCTAAGAGTGTAATAATGTCTTTACCGTTAGATCAAGGAGGGCATCTAACACATGGTTCAAAAGTAAATTTTTCAGGTAATTTATATAATTTTGAATTTTACAATGTAGATAGAGAAACCGAACAGATTGATTATGAAGCTTTAGAAAAACATGCGCAAACAGTAAATCCACAGGCAATTTTATCAGGATTCACAGCTTATCCCAGAGAAATAGATTTTGAAAGAATAAAAAGTATTTGTAAAAAAATTGATTGTATGATGATAGTTGATATGGCACATATTTCGGGTTTAGTAGCAGCAAAATTACATAGTGATTGTGTGAAATATGCTGATGTTGTTACCAGTACTACACATAAAACTTTAAGAGGTCCTAGGGGAGGAATAATACTTTCTAAAAATATCTATGCCAAATCTATTGATAAAGCTGTTTTTCCAAATATTCAAGGCGGACCAATGATGCATACTATAGGAGCAAAAGCAGTAGCTTTTGCAGAAGCAAGCACTAATGAGTTTGTAAATTATCAAAAACTTGTAATTAGTAATGCAAAACTATTAGGAAAATTATTATCTGCTGAAGGACTTAGACTTGTCACAGGTGACACTGACACTCATATGATATTGGTTGATGTTACCCCTTTTAATTTAACAGGTAAAATAGCTGAAGAAAAATTGGCTGAAGTTGGATTAATAGTAAATAGAAATACAATTCCTTATGATTCTAATCCACCTAGGGTGGCAAGTGGGATAAGAATAGGAACTCCTGCAATTTCTACACGAGGTATGAATGCTGAAGCAATTTCAATTATCGCCGATTGTATAATTGGAATATTAAAAGAAAGGGAAGAATCAAAATTAATAAAAAATAAAGTAAAAGAACTAGCTAATAAATTCCCTATTGATCTTAAATAGATTTTTGTTTTTCCTCGTTTTCTAACATTTTAGCATTTTTTACAGGCCCTTTCTTAATTAGATTTTTTATTTCATTAGTATAATTATTCCAAAAAAATGCTTTTACTTTTGTTATTCCAGAGTCAATATAAATTGCTCCAATTAAAGCTTCAAAGCAGTTTGATAACATTGAATCAGTAATCCCTACTTTGTTTTGGCCTTTACTTACATTAATATACTTTTCAAGTTTGATTTTTTTTGCAAATTTTGTAAATGTTTGATTTGAAATTATATTAGATCTAATTATTGAAAATTTCCCACTATTTTCATTAAATCTTAGATTTTTATATAAATAAACTGTGATTATGAAATACATAATAGAATCACCAACAAATTCAAGTATTTCATTTGATTCTAGATTTTCATTTTCAAATCTTAACGATGAATGGGTTAATGCAGATTCAAGTAATTTGGGATTTTTAAATGTTATTCCTAATTTTTTTTCTATTTTAAAGTTTTCATTCATTTATTGCATTGTACATGTATTTAATATTTTGATAAATTATTTATTAAATACAAATAATTGAAATTTGTTTTAATTGCTCATTTAAAGGAGGATACAATGCCAGGTATCTGTGCGGAATATATTTGGATTGATGGTACGAAACCAACACCCCAACTTAGATCAAAAACTAAAATTCTTACTTCCGGAGAAACTCCTTCAATATGGAGCTTTGATGGATCTAGCACTAATCAGGCTGCAGGAGATAATTCAGATTGTGTACTTAATCCGGTATTTATTTGCCCTGATCCTATAAGAGGTGATGATAATATTTTAGTTCTTAATGAAGTTTTGAATACTGATATGACTCCACATGAAACTAACACAAGAGCTCAAACTTCAAAAATAGCTGAAAAATACAAAACTCATGAAAGTTTATTTGGTATAGAACAAGAATATACTTTATTAGATCCTTTTACTAATGCTCCAATAGGATTCCCAGAAGAAGGCTTTCCTGAATCTCAAGGACCTTATTATTGTAGTACAGGTGCCTCATGGATATTTGGAAGAGAAATGGTTGAAGAACATCTTGAGATGTGCTTGGATGCAGGTTTAGCCATTTCCGGGATAAATGCTGAAGTAATGCCTGGGCAATGGGAATTTCAAATTGGACCAATAGGAACTTTAGAAGTAAGTGATCATTTATTGATAGCTAGATGGTTATTATTTAGAATAGGTGAGATGCATGGAATACAACCTTCACTTGACCCAAAGCCCGTGTCAGGAGATTGGAATGGGGCTGGAGCACATACAAATTTTTCAACAAAAACAATGAGAGAAAATTATCAGGCTATTATAGATGGATGTGAAGCTTTAAGTAAAACTCATAAATTACATATAAAGAATTATGGGGAAGGGAATGAAAGAAGATTAACAGGATTGCATGAAACTCAATCTATAGATAAATTTACTTATGCAGTATCAGATAGAGGAGCTTCTATTAGAATACCGTGGCAGGTAGTAGCTGATAAAAAAGGATACCTTGAAGATAGAAGACCATCTGCAAATATGGATCCCTATGTTGTTACACAATTAATTGTTGAAACTGTTTGCAGTGTTTTGCCGCAATAAGAATTTTTTAATATTTTTAATTGCAATAAATGATTTAGTATAGTTATAATCATTTATAGAATTTATTTCGAGGAGATAAAAAAATGGCACTAAAATCTGGAAGCAAGAAAGTTTCATCTGATAAAACTAATACCGGAACGTGGAAAGTAAAAGCAGGATTAGCTCAGATGTTAAAAGGTGGAGTAATTATGGATGTTGTTACATCAGAACAAGCTAAAATTGCAGAGGATGCAGGTGCGTGTGCTGTAATGGCTTTAGAAAGAGTTCCATCTGATATAAGAAAAGATGGTGGGGTTGCAAGAATGTCTGACCCTAGTATGATTGCAGGAATTATTGATGCGGTTACCATACCAGTTATGGCAAAAGCTCGTATTGGACATTTTGTTGAAGCCCAAATTCTTGAAGAAATGGGAGTTGATTATATTGATGAATCAGAAGTTTTAACACCTGCAGATGAAAATAACCATATAAATAAACATGATTTTAAAGTTCCTTTTGTTTGTGGTTGCAGAGATCTTGGCGAAGCTTTACGTAGAATTGGTGAAGGGGCAGCAATGATCCGTACAAAAGGTGAGGCTGGTACTGGAAATGTAGTGGAAGCAGTAAGACATGCCAGATCAGTTCTAGGTGAGGTTAAAAGGATTCAAACTATGGATGCTACTGAATTAATGGCTCTTGCAAGAGATCTAAAAGCTCCTTATGAATTAATTAGAGGAATTCATGATACTGGTAAATTGCCAGTAGTTAATTTTTCTGCTGGTGGTATTGCTTCTCCAGCTGATGCTGCGCTAATGATGCAGATAGGTGTTGAAGGAGTTTTTGTTGGGTCAGGAATTTTCAAATCAGAAAACCCTGATGTTATGGCTAAGGCAATAGTAAAAGCAACAACACATTATAATGATCCTGAAATGTTGGTAGAAATTTCAAAAGGACTTGGATCTTCAATGCCAGGCCTTGATGTTAGAACTATGCCAGAGGATCAAAAAATGGCACAGAGAGGTTGGTGAAAATTTGCATATAGGTGTTTTAGCTCTTCAGGGAGACTATGCCGAACATATAAATATGCTGCAATCAAATAATGCTGATGTTTCTGAAATAAGATTACCATCTCAGTTGGATGATGTAGATGGACTCATAATTCCAGGTGGTGAAAGTACAACTATTGTTCAACTTATAGATATATATGATTTTAGAACAAAATTAGTTGAGATGGCCTCTGAAGGGTTTCCTATTTGGGGGACTTGTGCCGGAATGATTGTTATGGCGAGAGAATTAACTGATCATAGGCCAGCCCCACTGAATTTAATGAATATAAAAGTAAGTAGAAATGCTTTTGGAAGACAAATAGATAGCTTTGAAGAAGATTTAACTATTAAAGGAATTGAGGGAAAATTCCCTGCAGTTTTTATAAGAGCACCTATAGTAGTGGAAAATGATTCAAGCGTTGATATATTGTGTTCTATAGATAAACCTTCAGGTCCTGTAGCAGTTCAACAAGGGAAGTTATTAGCCACATCTTTTCACCCTGAATTAACCAATGATAGCAGAATGCATGAATATTTTTTATCAATAGTAAAAATGTAGTTAGTTGGAAAAAGAATTAAATTTATTAATCAAAATATTACCTAAATACCTTTATGAGATTTTATCTAATCATAACAATGTGGATAATCTTAATGAAATTGTTTTAGATTTTGGCAGACCGCCTGAGGCAAGATTTACAGACGGTTCAGAAATATTTAATGACTATGAAATATCGAAAGAAGATTTAGATTATGTTCAAAAAGGTGTAGGTAAGTTTATGCCTGATAATCGCGCGGGTATACAAAGAACACTTCATAGAATTTCTGCAATAAGAAATAGAGAGAATAAAATTATAGGTTTGACATTGAGGGTAGGCAGAGCAATTGAGGGAGCCATAGATATTATTCGAGATATTGTCCAAAAAGGGGAGAGTGTTTTAATTTTAGGACCTCCTGGAGTTGGTAAAACTACAATGTTGCGAGAAGTAGCAAAATTTTTAGCTGACGAAATGAATAAAAGAGTCATAATTGTTGATACATCTAATGAAATCGCCGGAGATGGAGATATATCTCATCCAGCGATAGGCAATGCTAGAAGAATGCAGGTAAATTCACCTGTAATGCAACATTCGGTGATGATAGAGGCAGTGGAAAATCATATGCCTGAAGTTATTGTTATTGATGAAATTGGAACTAATGCAGACGCTTTGGCTGCCAGAACTATTGCTGAAAGAGGAGTTCAATTGATTGGAACTGCTCATGGAAACAATTTGGATAATTTAATTTTAAATCCTACTTTATCAGATTTGATAGGTGGAATTGATGCAGTGACTCTAGGTGATGATGAGGCTAGAAGACGAAAAACTCAGAAAACCATATTGGAGAGAAAAGCGCCACCAACATTTAGTAGTTTAGTGGAAATTAAAGGATTTAACCATGTTTTGATTCATGAAAAATTAGATTTGGTTGTAGATCGATTGTTAAGAGGTATGCCTATAAAACCAGATGAAAGAAAGATAAATAATGAAGGTAAATTAGAAATATTAGAAAATAAAAAATATAAAAATAGTGCTGGGTCTAATGATTATCCTTCAGATGTAAATAAGAGAAAAGAAAATATTTTAAAAAATATTTCTATTTATCCTTATGGTGTAAATAAAGGTAAATTGGAAACTGCATCTAAAGAAATAGGTATAAATGTATCAATTGCTCACAATTTACAAGATGCACAATTTATTGTTACTACTAAAAACTTTTATAAAAAAAGAACAAAATTTTTAATTGAAGCACATAAAAGTAATATTCCTTTATATGTAATAAGAAAAAATACACTTAATCAAATAGTTAGTTTGTTAAATATGTTGAAAAAACAATCTACTCAAATATTAGATTTAGACGATCCTGCGTTGAAAGAAGCAGAAGGTACTGCCTTAGAATTAAGCCAATCAGATAATATTTTGCAATTGGAATTATCTCCACAAAGTGCTTATATAAGGAAAATACAGCATAATATTGCAGAAAAATATGGATTAATATCTGCAAGTAAAGATGTAGGTGAATCTAGAAGAGTAGTATATTTTAAAAATTAAAAAGGTTAATTTATTGAGTTTATTTATTGTATTTGAAGGATTGGATGGTTCTGGCAAGTCAACTCAGCAACAATTATTAAATGACAAGTTACAATTTGATAAAATTTCAAGTATTTCATTCAGAGAACCTGGTAGTACAGTGATTGGCGAAAAGATTGTAAAAATTTTACAATCTGATCAAAAATTATCTCCACTTTCTGAATTATTACTTTTTTATGTTTCAAGATCTGCAATTATAGAAGAAAAAATTAAACCTGCATTAGCAAACTATGATGTTGTTATATGTGACAGATATTTTTATTCATCAATTGCTTATCAAGGTTATGGCAGAGAGATGAATATTGATTTTATAAATCAAATAAATGATGAAGTAGTAAAAAATATTATTCCTGACTTAATCTTTTATATGGATATAAATTGGGAAGAAAAGAAAAAACGTAAAGGTATAAATGTAAATGATAGATTTGAAAAAGAAGATCGTGTTTTTCATGAAAAAGTGAGATCTGGTTATAAATCTATGGCTAGAAAAGATTCTGATAAATGGAAAATTATAGATGCTGAAGAAGATGTTGAACATATTTCATCATTCATTTATGAAATAGTTAAATATAATCTAAATATTTAATTAGTATTAAAATATTCCCCAATTTGATTGGATGCATTAATTAAAATATCATTAGATTTGGCAAAACATAATCTGATTAATTTACTTTTTTTTATTTCCTCAGCATTTTTGTTATAAAATACACTGATTGGGATTCCTGTTACTTTGGCATTTTTAATTAATTCAATACAAAATTCTTCCGGTTGAAATTCTGGAAATTTTTCCTCATATGACATATTGATAAAATATGTTGACTCAGGAAGGTAAGTTATTATATTGTTTTTTATTAGATTGGTATAAATTAAATCTCTTTTTGCCTGAAAAGTATTTCGCAGGTTTTCATAGTATGTTTTTGGTTTTGTATATGCATATGCTATGGCTTCTTGTAGATTAGGAGGAACAGTAAATGTGATAAATTGATGCGTGCCAGCAACTTTTTTAATTAGTTCTGTGCAACCTACCGCGAAGCCAACTTTCCATCCAGTAAGCGAAAATGTTTTTCCTGCGGAACCAATTTTAATTACTCTATCCTCCATGCCAGGTAATGAGATAACAGGTATATGCTTTTTGTTGTCAAATACAATGTGTTCATGTACTTCATCTGAAATTATGATCATGTCATTTTCAATTACTATTTTTGACAAATCTTTCAATTCATCCATACTAAACATTTTTCCAAGAGGATTCATTGGATTGTTTAGTATTATGAGTTTACTTTTCTTGGTTATATATGGTTTTAATATATTATATGAAAATTCCCATTTAGGAGATTCAAGTGGTACACATATTGCTTTACCACCAGCTTTTTCTACTATTGGTTTATAAGAATCATAAGCAGGTTCAAAAATTATAGCTTCATCTCCTGATATTATGTTGCTCAGTATTGAAGATGCTAAAGCTTCTGTTGCGCCATTAGTAATAAGAATTTCATTGTCCCAATTGAATTCTAATTTGTAATGGGCATTTAAATATTTTGCAATATTTTTTCGTAAACTTGCTAAACCTTTCATTGGAGGGTATTGATTACTAATAGTATTAAGTGATTCTGATGCTTTATTTATTATATCGATTGGGCCATCTTCATCAGGAAATCCTTGTCCCAAATTGATAGCTTTATTTTTTATCGAAAGCTCAGTCATTTTTTGAAAAATTGTAGTTTCTTCTTTTTTTATATCTTTAGTCATTATTTAATTTTCCTTAAAAAAAAATCTCTCCTTAGTGGAGAGATTAATTTCCAATGTTTACCTCTCACAAGGTCACGTATGATCTGGGGCACCTTTACATCAAGGTTGCCAGACAGGATTGTTGGCCCAGTCGCCTAACCTGTCATTCTTAACGATTGTCTTAATAATTTAACATATATTTATTTTAAATTCTAGGGTTAGATATTCGTTATATATTCAACCATGTCTGCTGTTCGGCAACTATAACCCCATTCGTTGTCGTACCAACCAATTACTTTTACTAAATTTTCACTAATTACTTCAGTAGATAAAGAGTCAATAATACAACTTGCAGGATTTTGTTTGAAATCAACACTTACTAATGGTTCGTCAGTTATTTCTAATATGTTCTTTAAATATGAATTAGAAGCTTCTCTGAAAGCTTTATTGATTTCATCTTTTGTAACTTTGCTTTCAAGATTGCATACTAAATCTACAGTTGATACATATAAAGTAGGAACTCTAAATGCTAAACCATTGATTTTACCTTTTAATTCTGGGATTATTTCTCCTACGGATTTCGCTGCACCTGTTGTGGTAGGTATTATATTCATTCCAGCAGCTCTTGCTCTTCTAAGATCTTTGTGCCCTTTGTCCAATATGGACTGATCATTTGTTGTAGAATGAATAGTAGACATAAACCCTGATGCGAATCCAAAATTGTCATTTAAAACTTTAACCATTGGTGCTACGCAATTAGTTGTACAAGAAGCGTTAGATATTATTTGATGATTTTCTTTATCATATTCAGATTCATTTACTCCCAATACTATAGTTATATCATCATTTTTAGCAGGGGAAGAAATAATTACCTTTTTGGCACCACCATTTATATGACCTATAGAATCTTTGGCTGATGTAAATCTACCAGATGATTCAATAACTATATCCACTCCAGAAGATTTCCAGTCTATTTCATTAGGGTTTGAGTGAGAGCTCCATTTTATTTTTTTTTCATCTACAATTAAGTTTTCATCATCATAGCTAATATGGCTTTCATATATTCCGTAAATACTGTCATATTTTAATAAATGAGATTTGGTTTCAACGCCAGAGTGATCGTTTATAGCAACTATTTCTAAAGATTTGTGATATTTCATAATTGCTTTGAAAACATTCCTTCCTATCCTGCCAAATCCATTTATTCCAATTTTAGTACTCATTTAAACTCCTTTGTTTCATTTTAAATTTTCATTGCCCGTAATCCAAGATAATTTATATTTTTATTTTGCGATATAATTTCACTTATTCTATTATATTTTGCTGTTCTTTCTGACCTTGCTGGAGCTCCAGATTTTAATTGGGTAGATTGAGTTCCTACTGCAAGATCAGCAATAAAACTGTCTTCTGTATCACCTGATCTATGACTAATGATTGTATTTAAGTTATTTTTATGAGCAAAATTTATTGTATTTAGAGTTTCAGATATTGTTCCTACTTGATTTGGTTTGATAAGTACTGTGTTTGAAGAATTTTTTGCTATTGATGTTTTTATTTTATTTATAGATGTTACTAAAAGATCATCACCAACAATTTGAACTTGTGAGCCAATTGCTTTATTTAATTTTGTCCAATTTTCCCAATCATCTTGGTCAAATGGATCTTCAATGCTTTTTATAGGATAATTTTTTACTAGATGTATATAAAAATCAAGTAATTCGTCAGAAGTCATATAATTATTTTTATTGTTTTGCATTATTTTATATTTTTTATCGTCTATAAGCTCTGATGCAGCTACATCAAGTCCCAGGAAAACTTCTAGACCAGGTTTGTAGCCTGCTTTTTCTATACATTTAATTATCAATTCCAGAGGTTCTTCATTATTATTATATGGAGAAATAAACCCTCCTTCATCTCCTACACCTGTGGAATTTCCATTTGATTCCAAATACGATTTGATAGTCCAATATATTTTTACACAACAATTTATGGCATCAGAATAATTTTCAAATCCAAGAGGTATGATCATATATTCTTGAAAATCACTTGATAAAATTGCATGCTTTCCTCCGTTTAGTATATTCATTAGAGGTACAGGTATCTGATAAGAATTGTAATTATTATCAAAGATTTTGAAAACTTCTAGATTATTTGCTAAAGCGAGAGCTTTTGTAAAAGACATCGAAAGAGATAGTAGTGTATTAGCACCAAGATTTGATTTGTTTTCAGAATTATCTAATGCTAATAAAACTTCATCAAATTCTTGAATTGTATTAAAATTAGAATTGATAATATGAGGAGATATAATATTTTGAATATTTTCAATGCATGAATTGATGCTTTTACCAAAAAAATCTTGGTAATTATTATCACGTAATTCAACTGCTTCATATTTTCCTATACTTGCACCTGAAGGAACTGTGGATATGCCAGTATATTTATTATCAAGAGTAACAAAAGATCGTAATGTAGGAGTTCCTCTTGAATCAAGAACTTGTATTGAACTTATGTTTGTGATTTTAGACATATAGAAATTATATTTTTAATCTTTTTTATGATCATATTTTTGAAATATTATACTTTATTATATGAGAGTTTAATTTAATTTATACTTGATATATCATATAAAAAGTAATTAATATTTATTTGTTTTAATGAATGATATACAAGATCTTAGAGATAAAATAAGACATTCAGCGGCACATTTGCTAGCTGAAGCGGTATTAAAAATTTATCCTGATGCAAAATTAACAATTGGACCTGCTATATCGGATGGATTTTTTTATGACTTTGATATTGATGAAACTTTTTCCCATGAAGATTTAGTATCAATTGAACGGCAAATGAAAAGATCAATAAAAAGGAATACAAAATTTGAAGGAAAGGAATTATCCAAAAAAGAAGCATTGATTATTTATAAAGATAATCCTTATAAAACAGAAATTATTAATTCTATGCCAGAAAATGAGGTAATAACAGAATACAGTCATTCTAATGGTAATTTTGTAGATTTATGTAAGGGCGGACATGTTGAGAAAACAGGGGAAATTAAAGCTGTAAAATTGCTTTCAACTGCGGGTGCTTATTGGCGAGGAGATGAAAATAATAAGATGTTACAACGCATTTATGGAACTGCGTTTGAAAGTACTGAGGAATTAGACAAGCATTTACTTTTCTTAGAAGAGGCATCAAAAAGAGACCATAGAAAACTTGGTAATGAGTTAGACCTTTTTTCTATTTCACAAGATATTGGTTCCGGAATGATTTTATGGCATCCTAAAGGTTCTTTTATAAGAAGTAAAATTGAAGATTATTGGAAAAGTGAACATATCAAAGATAATTATGATTTGATATATACTCCGCATGTTGGTAAATCAGATCTTTGGTTAAAAAGCGGGCATTTAGATAATTTTAAGGAAAATATGTTTCCTAGTATTGATATGGATAATAATGAATATTATTTGAAACCTATGAATTGTCCTTTTCATATTGCGTACTATAAAAATAAGTTGAGAAGTTACAGGGATTTACCTATGAGAATAGGTGAATTAGGTACGGTATATAGATATGAGAAACAGGGCGTTTTGCACGGATTATTAAGAGTGCGTGGATTCACTCAAGATGATGCCCATATATTTTGTATGCCTGAGCAAGTAATAGAAGAATTTAATTCAGTACTTGATTTAACATTTAGAATTTACGATAAATTTGATTTTAGAAATTATAAAATTACGTTGTCAACTAAACCTGAGAAATATGTTGGCGAAGATAAAGATTGGGATTTTGCTGAAAATATCCTTAAAAAAATATTAAATGAAAAAGGACTTGAATACGAACTTGATGAAGGTGGAGGGGCCTTTTACGGCCCTAAAATAGATATTCATATTGAAGACGCTATAGGTCGCCTTTGGCAATGTACTACAGTTCAATTTGATTTCAATTTACCCGAACGTTTTGATTTAAAGTATATATCTACAGAAGGTAAGGAGATTAAACCAATTATGATTCATAGAGCACTTCTTGGTTCAGTTGAGAGATTTTTTGGAGTATTAGTTGAACATTACGCAGGATCATTTCCAATGTGGCTTGCCCCAATTCAAATTATGATTATTCCAATTGCAGATAGACACATAGATTATTGTAATCAAATTTCTGATGTTTTGAAAGATAAAGATTTCCGTTCGATGGTGAATGATTCATCTGATAGAATGAATGCAAAAATAAGGGAAGCTCAAATGCAAAAAATACCATATATGATTATAATAGGAGATAGCGAGATATCTCAAAACAAACTTTCAATAAGAACTAGATCTGGCGAAAACATTCCAGATATAGATTTAAATGAATTTTTTAATTTGCTAAATGATTAATAAATTTTTATCAATAAATAAATTAAAAATATTGTCTTATGTGTCCTTGCTAGGCATTCTGATGGTTTTATTCCAAATAACCTTGGGAGGAATAGTAAGGGTCACTGAATCAGGATTGGGATGCCCTGATTGGCCTCTATGTGATGGTCAAATCGTACCTGAATTAGATTTTCATACTGCCATAGAATGGGGGCATAGAGTTTCTGGTGCTTCTATTGGAATTTTAATTATTATTATTAATGTTATTTCAGTTAAATTTTTTGGAAGAAAATCAGCACAATCATCTATAGCCTTTTCTTTGTTATTGTTGGTTGTTTTGGAAGGCGTTTTAGGCGGTGTTACTGTTTTGACAGAATTAGCATGGTGGGTCCGGTTAATTCACCTGGGAGTTTCATTTGTAATCTTATTTCTTTTTGCATATTTGTTTTCTTCAATTAGAAAAGTTAATAAAAAATCATTTATATCAAATCTTAAGATATTTCAGGAATATATATTAAATACCACTATGATTGGACTTTTGATTTTAATGTTGTACGGTTCAGCAATAGTGGGATTAGGAGTTAATTCATCCTGCATGTCGTGGCCTGATTGTATGGGTCAATGGATAAGATTTAATGAAAGTTCGTATTTTTTACATATGATACACAGATATTTAGCTTTAGTTTTTGGGCTGATGATATTGTATATTTCTCATGTAGTTGGAAGATTTGCAATGCGTGGTTCTTTTGTTAAAATTATTGCCAGGTCACTGGGATTAATATTTATACTTCATATTTTGCTTAGTATTGGATTAGTTCACGCAGGATTTGATGGATGGTTAAGGGTAGTACATCTAAGTTTGGCTGGTATTATATGGTTATTTGTTTCATGGTTATTTATAGAATACAGAATATTTAAATCAACTTAATTTGAAGGTAATTTTTTATAATAGAAAAATTATATTTTATTAATTATTAACTATAAAATGTGTAGACTATAGATGTCCTTGTTGTTACAATTTTTTAAATGTGAATTATATTACTAATTGATAATTTAGTGTTTAATACGATAAAAAAATTCTTACCAATTTTACTGTCTTTACTTTTTGTTATTGCCTGCGGAGGGTATGATGGTCCGCAATCTACATTTGATACACATGGCCCAGTAGCAAAAGAGCAAGCCGACTTGTTTTATTTGATTTTGTGGGCGGGTATGGTTGTTTTAGTAGCAGTAGAGTTAGCTATTATATATATATATATTAAATATAGAAGAAAGAAAAACTCTGCAAGAGTTCCATCCCAGACTCATGGGAATACTAAATTGGAAATTATGTGGACAATTTTACCAGTTATATTTTTAGCAATTGTATCAGTTCCTGTATTGTCTGCAATTTGGACTATTGGAACTCTACCAAAAAATCCAGATGTTGTTGTAAATGTACATGGTCATCAATATTGGTTTGAATTTAAATATCAAGATTTAGATGTTGTAACAGCAAATGAATTACATATACCTGTTGGAAAAAAAATATTAATTAATCTCTACTCTAATAATGTATTGCATAGTTTTTGGATACCTAAAATAGCAGGTAAAACTGATATCATTCCTAATCAAGGCAACTATATGTGGATTCAAGGTGATGATGTTGGTATGTATTATGGGCAATGTGCAGAATTTTGCGGAGAATCTCACGCTTTAATGAGGTTTAGAGTAATAGTAGATACAGATGAAGATTTCAGAGCATGGATATCTCATCAAAAATCAGAAGCTTTTGTCCCTAATGATCCTTTGGAAAAATCTGGTTATGATATTTTTATGTCTTCAAAAGCAGGATGTGGAGGTTGTCATATGATAAATGGGTCTAAAAAGGCAAAAGGTAAAATTGGCCCTAATTTAACACATTTTGGATCTCGTCAACATATGGCTGCAGGTATATTAGAAAATAATCAGGTTAATCTTAGGAATTGGATAAGAAATCCTGATATGATAAAACCAGGTAATATAATGTCAGGGCAGGCTGCAGTTTATATGGACCCTAATAAATCATTAACAGAATCTGAAGTTATAGCCCTTGCTTCATATTTACAATCATTAAAGTGATATTGGAAAATTAAATTATGACAACAATTCCTTTTAAATTACCATTTAATATAAAATTATATAGACCTGTTAGTCCTACTGGTGTATGGGGTTGGTTGACTACTGTTGATCATAAAAAGATAGGTGTTTTATATGGTGTAACTGCATTCATTATGTTTCTCACAGGTGGAATAGAAGCAATGTTGATTCGAACTCAATTAATTGCACCTGAGCTAAAAATAATTGCTCCTGAAGTCTATAATCAGCTTTTTACTATGCATGCAACAACAATGATTTTTTTAGCTATAATGCCTTTGTCTGCAGCGTTTTTTAATTTTATTATTCCTTTACAAATTGGTGCAAGAGATGTTGCGTTCCCTAGATTAAATGCTTTTAGTTATTGGGCTTTTCTTGCTGGTGCTTTAATAATGAAATCAAGCTGGTTTTTAGGAGGATCTCCAAATGCTGGTTGGTTTGGTTATGCTCCCATAACTAGTGCAACGTTTAATCCTGGAAATGGGATAGATTTTTGGATTATTGGTCTTCAAGTCTTAGGTGTAGCTTCTTTAGCCGCATCTTTTAATTTTATAGTAACTATAATAAATATGAGAGCCCCTGGAATGACAATGATGAGGTTGCCATTATTTACATGGATGACTTTTATTACAGCTATACTACTTATATTAGCTTTTCCAGTAATAACTGTTGCTTTAATTGAATTGATGCTTGATAGAACTTTTGATTTTAATTTTTTCAATACTAAAGCAGGAGCTAATCCTATATTGTGGCAACATTTATTCTGGATATTTGGCCACCCTGAAGTTTATATTTTGATATTACCAGCTATGGGAATAGTATCGGAGGTTTTACCAACATTTTCTCGAAAACCTATATTTGGTTATCCTGCAATGGTACTAGCAGCTTCTTTTATTGCATTTATGGGATGGTTAGTATGGAGTCATCATATGTTTACAACTGGATTAGGTCCAATTGCAAATAGTGTGTTTACATTAACTACAATGCTTATAGCTGTTCCTACTGGTGTAAAAATGTTTAATTGGTTGGGTACTATGTGGGGTGGAGATATAGATTTCAAAACCCCTACATTATTTTGTGTAGGATTTATGTCAATGTTTTTAATTGGTGGAATTAGTGGTGTAATGCACTCTTTTTCTGCTTCTGATTATCAGCAACAGGATACATATTTTATAGTTGCTCATATACATTATGTTTTGTTCGGAGGTTCTATATTTGGAATTTTTGCAGGTATTTATTATTGGTTTCCTAAAATCACTGGAAGAATGTATGATGAAAAATTAGGTAAGCTAAATTTTTGGATAATGTTTATTGGTCAGAATTTAACTTTCTTCCCTATGCATTGGGTTGGAATGCAAGGCATGCCAAGAAGAATTTTTACATACGATTCTGGAATGGGATGGGCTTTTTGGAACGGATTTGAAACAATTGCAGCTTATGCGATTGCATTCGGAGTTTTAATATTTGTTATAAATATGATAAAAAGTTGGAATGGTGGTAAAAAAGCAGGTGATGATCCTTGGGATGGAAGAACATTAGAGTGGTCAATACCTTCTCCGCCACCTGTTTATAATTTTAGAGATATTCCGATAGTTAAATCTTTAGATGATTTTTGGCGTACTAAACAAAATTCATCTAATTCAGATACTAAAGTTAAAAGTAAAACGAAAGTAACCGATATTCACTTACCTCAGCCTTCTTACTGGCCTTTATTAGTAGCTGTAGGGTTAACAATAGCAGGCTTTGGCATTATTTATAATTTGCTATTCACTGGAATTGGTATTGGTATTATGCTGATAACAGTATGTGCTTGGTCTTTTGAACCGGTTAACGAACCCGATTCACATTAGTTTGAGGTATATAGAATATGTCTGATGAAACGACAACAGGATTAAGTCATAGAAAACTATTAATGTGGGTTTTCTTGGGATCTGATTGCATGTTTTTTGCATCTTTGATAGGCACGTATCTTATTTATAAAGGATCAGGTGTTTTGCACCCTGGCCCTGCAGATGTGTTTGATATACCAACAACATCTGTTAGCACATTTGTTTTGCTTATGAGTAGTATGAGTATGGTTTTTGCTTATGCATATTTAGTAAGAGATGATATAAAAGCATTTAGGATATGGATGTTTTCTACTATGATAATGGGATCAACATTTTTGGGGTTTCAGGTATTTGAGTTTAGCGAATTTTATTTCCATGATGATTTAAGTCCTCAAACTAATTTGTTTGGAACGACTTTTTATGCTTTAACTGGTACTCATGGCCTTCATGTTACTATAGGAGTAATTTGGTTAGGTATAATTTTTTATTCAAGTTTGTTTAGAAATACAGTAACTTCAAAAACCAATTTGGACTTAGATTTGGCAGCTTTGTATTGGCATTTTGTTGATATTGTATGGATTGTCATTTTTGCAGTTGTTTATTTATTTGGAACATTTACTGGATTCCCATCATCATAGTGAGGAGATAAAAATGTCTGTAGAAATAAAAAATCAATCTAATCATATAGATGAAAGTCATTCTCACCCAAAGCCAATGACATACTTTAAAGTAGCAATGGCACTTGTTATTTTAACAGCTCTTGAAATTTTGGTATTTTATTTTGATTGGTTAGGTTATGGAATTATTCCTGTATTAGCTTTTTTATCAATAGCAAAATTTGCAATTGTTGTGATGTATTATATGCATTTAAAATTTGACTCAAAATTATTTACATATGTTTTTTTGGGAGGGTTGATTTTAGCAATAGTTGTAATTTTATGGCTGATGGCTTTATTTGGATGGTTTGTATAAATTAATTAAATGCATTCAGTATTTTTAAATACTTATTTTCACTATGAAATAATATTCGGGCTAGTAGCATTAGAATTTATTTATTTAGCCATTGTTTTTGGATTGAAAAATAAATTCAGTATCAATCCTCAAACAGATTATAAAAAATCATTTACTTTTTTGCTTGGTATTATGGTTTTATTTTTAGCCTTGGTATGGCCTGTTCATTATATAAGTGAATATTATTTATTTAGCGCACATATGTTACAACATATAATGATTTCTTATATAGCACCCCCTTTATTATTATTAGGATTGAATCATAAAATTACTGATTTATTGTTTAAATTTAAGTTATCAAAATATATTTTTAATTTTATTTTTAACCCTGTTTTTTGTTTCGTATTATTTAATATTGTATTTGGTTTATGGCACATACCAAATGTATATAATTTATCTGTATCTTTCTATAAATTTCATGCATTAGAACATACTATGTTTATTATTTCAGCAATTTTTATGTGGTGGCCTTTAGTAACTCCAAGTTTAATTAAGCCAAGCTTACACTATTCCCTAAAATTAATTTATTTGTTTCTTTTATCTATCGCGCAGATTATTGTTTTTGGAATAATTACTTATGCTTCTGAAAATATTTATGAGCATTATCAAAATTCAACTTATATGTTTGGCCTTTCCCCACTTGAAGACCAACAATTAGGTGGGGTAATTATGAAAGTTGGTACAGCTTTAATTCTGATGGGCTTATTTATTTATTATTTTTTTAAATGGTATTTGTCAGAAAAAAGGTATGAATAGCTTTATTTATAATGTTAGAATTATAATTCAATGACCGTGAATGTATGTTAAAACGATTAATTTATGCAATTATATTATCTCTTATTTCAGTGTTAACTGTAGCTGTTTTTGCTATTTCCCTAGGTTATATTTTTTATAATCTTCCCACATTAGGATCTGGTGAGGGTGAATTAAAAAATTTATCAGTTGTTTTGGCTGGTATGTCTATATTAATAGGAACTCCAATAATGGCATATCTAGCAGTAAAATATATTAAGTAATTGGATTATTAGGATTTTTGTTTAAATTTTTTATCAGAATATTGCTGGTCTTTATATTCTTTATATTATCATCCTGCATTTTTGACAACCCTAATTATATGGGAATAAAATCAAAAACTGATTTGTATTTACCTGAATTTAATTTTCAAAATCAAAACGGAGTTTATATATCTGATGCCGATTTTTCATCTAAATTAGTACTTGTAACTTTTATGTATTCTAATTGCAAAACAGAGTGCCCCTCTGCACTCAATGATTTAAAGATTTTTGAAAATATAAGAAATGAATATAAAGATGAATTAAATATAATAATATTTTCCATTGATCCTGTTAATGATACCCAACTCCAGGTAAAAAATTTATTGAATAAATATGAATTAAACAATTCTCTTGATTATTTAATTGCTGATAAATATGATCTGAAAGTAATATGGGAACATTTTTATGTACCAGTGGCTTATGTTCAAAGTAAATCTTTAAAAGGTAATTTGATTTTGCATTCTATTCCAGCATATTTAATTTCTAATCAAAATAAATTTACATTAATATATACTGAGTTTGATATAGATTCTATTAAAGTTGATATAAAAAATATATTAAATTAATTTATTGAAGATTTAGCTTTTTCTACTAATTGCTCGAATCCAACAGGCTCATTTATAGCCATATCAGAAAGTGTTTTTCTATCAATTTCAATTCCAGATTTTTTTAATCCGGACATGAAAACGCTATATGAAATGCCATGCTCTCTTGCTGCGGCATTTATTCTGACATTCCAAAGTCTTCTAAAATTTCTTTTTTTAGTTTTATTGTGTATATAGTTATACATTAAAGCATGTAAAACAGATTCGTTAGCCTGTCTAAATAATTTGCTTCTTGAACCTCGGTGTCCTTTTGCAAGGTTTAGAATTTTTTTATGTGATCGTTTTTTATTTGTTCCTCTTTTTATCCTAGTCAACTTATTCTCCGGTTTATAATATTAAATTAATTTTTTCAATCTTTTAACATCTGCTTTATGTACGCTTACAGTATCACGAAAAGTTCTTTTTACTTTTTGTGATTTTTTTCTTTTTAAGTGACTACTGTTTCCTTTCATTCTAAGAAGTTTGCCGCTGCCGCTTACTTTTATTCTAGATGATGCACCTTTGTGAGTTTTCATTTTGGGCATATTTTTTATCCTTTATTAATTTTATTTGATGGTGGCATTAAAGTCATAGATAGAATATTGCCACTCATTCCTGGAGGGGACTCTAGTATTGCTTCATCTAAAAGAGAATCTCTCACAGTTTTCAATACGTTCATCCCAAGTTCTGGGTGAGTAATCTCTCTTCCCCTAAATAATACTGTTATTTTGACTTTATTTCCTTTTGATAGAAATTTTTTAACTTGTTTTATTTTCCAGTCTAATTCATTATCTCCTGTTCTTGTTTTAAATTTAACTTCTTTAGTTTTTTGTATTGAAGTTTTTACTCTACTTTGTTTTTTGGCTGTCCTTTCTTTTCTGGTAAGTTTATATTTATGTTTACCATAGTCCATTATTTTGCAGACTGGAGGTTGAGCACCTGGAGATACTTCTACTAAATCCAGAGATCTCAGGAGTGCATGATTAACAGCATCTTTAGTGAGTAAGACCCCCATTTGCTTTCCGTTTTCGTCTATGACCAAAACTCTATCTGATTTTATCCCTTCATTTATGAAGTAATCTTTTGCTATTTTATTTCTCCCATAATAAAATTAACCACGAAAATTTCGTGGCATAATAAGAGAGTCTAGCATAACCATTCTCTTCATTCAACAGATTTTATATTTATAATATTATTACTTATTTAATGAAGAGAATAATATTTTTTCAGATTTCAATTCTTTATTAGTATAAAACTTTATATATGTTGATAGTTTTTTATATAAATTTAGTTCGACTTTTTTCGTAATTATATTATTTATATTTAAGTTATTATCATATTCAGTATTTTTAATATGCTTTAATAATCTGATTTCTTGTTCTAATAATTTCAAGCTTGAAAATTTTGTTTTTTTAGAACATTTATTACAAAAAATTCCACTTTCAATCAAATTTAAAAGATAATCTCCCGGTTGAATTTTATTATTGCAATTTAAACATATATTAATTTCGGGGAATATTCCTTCTGCTAACAGTAACTTAATTTGAAAATAAACTAAAGTAAAGATAAATATATCGTTTGATATCCATTTCAAACATTTACTAACTAAATGATAAATATAATTATTATTCTCATTTATAGAATTAAAATTTATTGTCAATTCGGCGATTATATTTCCTGAAGATAGATTTGTTAGTTTTATTGGTCTTTCAAACCACGTTTCAACGGATTTGGCTTCATAAATTATATAAAAATTATCTGTAATAGAAGCTTTGAAATTCATTTTTTGAAATACATCTATATAATCAAAATTTTTATTTGATGTTTTTCTTATTCTTTTGATTATAGCTGTGATTATCCCTTTATGAGGGCTTAGTATATTGAAAATTTTGTCGAATTCACCATATTCATATGATGATATAGTTATACCTTCAAAATTTAAATATTCCCTTTTTTGCATTATATTATTTTACTTAATTATTTGAGTGATTATATTACTCAATTATTTGCCTGGAGTTGAAAGCTTGAGTTAGTGTTTTTGGGTCTGTATAATCCAAATCCCCTCCGAATGGAATGCCTACAGCAAGTCTTGAGATTTTTATATTTTCTGATTTGATCTGATTAGAGATATAAGTAGCTGTTGCATCACCTTCAATAGTGGGATTTGTAGCTAATATAATTTCCGTTGGTGGTTTTTTCTCAATTCTTTTTATTAATGATGAAATAGTTAGTTCATTAGGTCCAATACCATTAATTGGAGATATATATCCATTAAGAATATGATAAGACCCATTATAATTATTGGTGCTTTCTATTGCATAAGCATCAATTGAATCTTGTACTATGCAGATTGATTTTTGATCTCTCATTTCATCAGTACATATATTACATGGATTTATTTCCGTAACTATGAAGCAATTATTACAGAAAGATAATTTTTGTTTTGATTTGATTAGGCTATCTGCTAAAGATAGTATTTTATTTTCGGGTGATTTTATAATATGAAAGGCTAATCTTTCAGCCGTTTTAGGGCCAATGCCTGGTAGTTGATTAAGATGATTTATTAAATCAGATATCACAGAAGAGAGTGAAACATTTTTATTATTCAAATTACATTCCTAATAAATTACTTATTGAGCCAAGTTGAGCATTTGCATTTTTTTGTGATTTTTCAATAGCTTTGTTGATTGTTTCTGTAAGATCATTTTCTAAATTTTTTATTAATTTAGAATCTTGATTTTCTATATTTAATTTTATTTCTTTTATTTTAAAAGTCCCATCTACAGTTACAGAAATTGTATCTGATTTATTGTTTTGTGTGACTGTAGTTTGTTTTAATTTTTTTTGTATTTGTTTCATTTGGTTTCTCATTTGAAAAACATTTTTAAGGTTTTTAGGATTCATTTTTAATCTCCTTTAAGGATATTAATTTTCCATATTTCGATGCTTCAGACAAAAATAATGCTTCATCGTTTTTATTTGATTTATCATTAGTTTCCTCATTATTATTTGTCAATTTCAGATTTAATAATAATTCTTTTCCCCATATTGATTTAGTTGCAGATTTTGCTAATTTAATATTTTCTGGATTGTTTATTTCCACTTTCAACATTTCAATTTGACTTTTATGTGCAAAATATAAATTTAATAAATTTTCATTAACTTTATAACTTTTGATGGCTTTCATTTTCCAGTACCAATTTTCATTTTCAAACGCTTGAATAAATTTCATTAAATCAGATTGAGGGTGTTGTGAGATATTTTTTGATGGCATTGGCTTGCTTTTTGATTGTATTGAATTTTTTTGATTTGCAGGTATTTTTATATCTTTATTTTCAATTTGATCAATATTCTTTTTTTGGGATATTGAATTTGAATTTTCATTGGATGGAATTTGAAACAATTCAAAAAGCTCTATGATCATTATTTCTAAATTTAGCCGAAAATTCTCAATATTAATAATATCTTTTCCATTTATGATTTCGGAAATTTTTTTAATTGTAGTGATATCTAGAATAGATGCCATTTTATTGATTTCAGATTTTTTTGTTTCCAACCCGTATTTGTAGTGTATTAATTTTAGACATGTTTTGCGAAATCCGTTCATTATCGAACTAAAACTACTACCTTTATTTATTTCTTCATTTAATAACAGAAGCGCAGAGTTAAGATCTTTTGAATGTAGATAGTTCAATATTTCTATAGGTATATCATCTGTTATGATACCCAACGTAAATCTAATTAGATTTTCATCAATTTTGTTATTATTTTGTTTAAGAATGCATTTTTCCAATAAATTTTCAGCATTTCTAAGACTGCCATTTGCATGAGATGCGATTATGTGAGCATCTTTTGTTGTTAATATTAACTTCTCATTTTGTGCTATTTTTACTAATTTTGCAGATATATTACTTTCATCTATCGATTTAAATTCAACTATTTGACATCTTGATAAGATTGTTTGAGGAATCTTTTGAGGATCTGTTGTTACAAGGATTATTATTAAGTGATCTGGGGGTTCTTCCAAGGTTTTTAATAATGCATTGAACGAATGCCTACTTAACATATGTACTTCATCTAAGATATAGACTTTAAATTTGTTTAATCCGGACAAAAAGTTAATTTTTTGTAACATTACTTCAGTTAAATCTTCTACTTGTCTTATTGAACTTGCTGCATCGAGCTCTATAAGAGCATTAGAAGAATAATCGTTAATTGAACTACATGATGTGCAAGTACAATTAGAAATATCTAGTTTCAAAGTATTGTAATTTTCACAATTTACAGATTTTGCAAATGCTCTGGCTGTACTGGTTTTGCCTGTACCTGACGGACCTGAAAATAAATATGATTGAGATAATCTTTTATGAGTAATAGAATTTATTAATAATTTGATAATTTCTTCTTGTCCTAATATTTCTGTTAGGCTTTTAGGTCTCCATTTTCTATATAAAACTTCTTTTTGCATTTTTAATTTTAAATTTTATTTAATATATAATTTTGCTTTTCAGTCATTTTTTTTTCATCCTTAATATTTTCATGATCATAACCATTTAAATGTAATATACCATGTATTATTAATTTTTTAATTTCATTATCAAATATAATTCTTTTATTCTCATTTTGATTTTTTATATATTCTAAAGAAATAGCTAAATCCCCTATCAAGATTTTATTAATGTCAGAATGTTTTGGAAAATCAATATTATTTATTTTTTTAATTTTTTCAGTACCATAATAAGTTCCTGAAAAATCAGGAGAAAAAGATAAAATATCAGTTGGTTCCAAAATTCCCCGAAATTCTGAATTTAATTCAGCAATCTTATTATTATCAACAAATAAAATATTAATTTGGGTAGATGGATTCAAATTTAAAATTTTAAAGATATTAGGTATGTATTGAGGGATATCTTTATTATTAAAGTTTATTTTTAAATTAGTATCAAAATGTATATTAATGTTAGACATTAATAATTAATCTACTTTGAAGGCATACTGGAAAATTTATTTGCTCCAAATAACGAATCTAATATATTTGAATCCTTTGGAATAATAATAGTTGTGTTTGCATTGAAACTATTTTCATATGTTTCCAATTGTCTTAGAAATCGATAGAATTCAGGATCGCGACCATGTGCTTCAGATAATATTTTGATTGCTGTTGCTTCAGCATTACCAATGATTATCTTAGCTTCTTTATCGGCTTTTGCCTTTATAATTGAAGCATCTTTATCTACTTCAGATCTTACAGTTAAATCAACTTCTGCTGCTTCAGCTCTTTCTTTATCAGCTTTTCTTTTTCTTTCAGCCTGCATTCTTCCGTATATGCTTTCAGCTATTTCTTCAGGGAAATCTGCTCTTTTAATTCTTACATCAATAAGATCAATTCCAAATTCACGTATTTTGGGACCTGCTTGTTGTTTTACTTTATTCATTATTTGTTCTCGATTAGTTTTTATTATTTCAACTTGTAAATCTGAAGCTATTTCTCTTCTTAATTCAGATGAGATGATATCTATGGCTCTTGATGCTGCTAAGGATTCATTACGAGTTGTCTTAAAAAATAATAGTGGATCAACAATTTTCCCTCTGGCATAAATATCTATTACTAAACGTTTTTTATCGCTTGTTAAAAGAGAATCAGGAGGAGCGTCAAAAATTAATAGTCTTTTTTCAAATTTTCTAACTTGATCTACGAATGGTAGTTTAAAATTTAATCCGGGATTAGTAGATGTCTTAATAGGTTCCCCAAACCTAGTTACTATAGCAGTATTTGTTTCATCAACAATAAACATTGATTGTATTCCAACAAAAAATATTATTAGTATTATAATTAGTATCGCAGTATATGATCTTTTCATATTAATCCTCTAACGTCCCAATAACTTGTTTTACATTATCGGAGTTAAAAATATATATTTTATTAGGATCCCCTATTATTATTTGTTTTAATTTTGGTAGTACTCTTTCTATTGTTTCTAGATATAGCCTTGATTCTGTTGTTTCTTTTTGCAAATTATATTCTTTAAGTATTGAGTTGAATTTATCAGCTTCACCTTGTGATGCAGCAATTCTTACTGCTTCATAAGCTTTTGCATCTTGTATGACTTTAGCTGCATACCCTCTTGCTTTTGGCAGTATATCTTCTCTATACGCATCAGCAAGATTTATTATTTTTGCTTTATCTTCTCTTGCTCTTACAACATCATCAAATGCATCTTGTACTTGTGCGGGAGGTTGTACATTTTGTAATTTTACTTCTCTGACTCTTATACCTGTATCGTAATTATCCAATAGAGATTGCATGAGTATTTTAGTTTCTGATTGAACAGCTTCTTTTTCTGTAGTTAATACATCATCTATAGGTTTACTTCCAACTACCTGTCTTAAAGCTGTTTCTGCTACATCCATCATAGTTTTTTCGCCTGGGTCAATTGCCTTGTAAAGAAACTTTTTTAGGTCCTTAATATCAAATTGAACTAATAATTGTGCATCAACTATATTTTCATCACCAGTTATCATTAGAGCTTCACTAGGAACTACTTTGTCTCCCCTGAATCCCAATTCTAATCTTCTGATTGTATCTGTGGCTACAATATCTTTATCTCCTATTGGTGATGGGAAGAACCAATGTAATCCAGGGCCTGCTAATGAATTAAATTTACCAAATAGTCTTAAAGCTGCTTGTTCTCCTGGTTGAACTGTGAATATTCCTGAGCTTCCCCATAACCCAATCAAAAATAAGATTACAATGATAAGGAAAAAAAAGTTATTTTTTGGAAGTGGTATATATTTTCTAATATTATTTAGAATATTGCTAAGTTTAGAAAAATTAAATTCTGGTTCTTTGTTGTCAAACACTTATTTACCTTATTAACTATATTATTTAATTATAGTTAATTTTAGTCACAAAGAATATCTAATTTACACATTTCTTTATATCTAGATCAGAATTCAAAATATTTTCAAATTTTGAAAAATTATTAATATTTTTAAGTTTGTTTATAAAAACATTTAATTTTACATTCTTTGTTCGGATACATTTTAATTTAGACAATATATTGTTTGTACTTTGTGGTGTGTTTCCATATGAGTTATAAAAAGCAAAATAAGCCTGATTGATCTTTCTTATTTGATATCCTTGATCATTTAACTTGTTTTTTTGTGATAACATGAATTTTTCAGCTATATCAATTTTGTTTTTCGAAAGTAAGTTGTCAGTTATCGAACGAGTGAATCTGATTTCAGAATTAAATGAATTTATTTCTTTGGTTTTAATCTTTGTTGATTGAGTTTCGTTAATCATAATGTTATTTGCTAATTCTTCACTAATATAACTTACCAGAGTTTCATTTAAAGCTAACATTTTATTATCTTTATAAATATTTTGACCAAGATCATACAATGAAAAATATTGATGAAGCCATTCATGAATTGTATTATTGATAATTTTAGTATGCTCCATATCTTTTGGTATTAAAGATGGATAAAAAGCTATGCCACCTATTTTAAGCACTATTGCAGAAACATTGAATTTTTTTTCTATTTGATTTTCGATTATTTCCTTTTCTTTAATTGTTAAGTTTTGTTTTAATAGGATAGAGTAGGTTAGTTTTATTTCATTTGTTGGAGATATGATTAAAATATTAGGAGTATTATCAAGTTTGAATCTTAGCTTAGGGAAAAGGAATTTATTGAATATTAATATATTATTTTTTTTAATTTCATTTTCAATTATTGTTTCAATTTTATTTGATTCATCAGGTTGATGACTTTTATTTTGATTTAATTCATTAACAATTAAATTTGTTATATTTTTAATTTCCCATTCATAAATATTAAAAATATTATTTGCCACATGGATATTAATGGGATTGATTTTTGTAGACTCAGGTATTTGGATCATGAAAATCATTAATATAAAGATTGTCAGGTATTTTAATTTTAACAAGCTATTATTTAAATAAGTTTAAAAATCTTTCTTCATAATGATCAAATAAACCCCATCTATCTAATTCTTTTTTCAATATTTCTGGGTCAGCTCCAAATTCTACTTGATTAAATAGTATTTCAATTCTTTGAATAGCAGCTTTTGGGACACCTCCAAATTGGGCTTGCGGCTGAAGTAATCCTCTGGAGTTAAATTCATTAACATTACTGACTAAAGATTCAGATGTAAAATCATGAATGAATTTTAGTAAAGATACATCCCATAATTCGTCTACTCCAACAATAACTGCAGTTAATTTATCTTTTTTTGTATTAAGTTCTTTAATTATGTTATTGGAAACTTCTTCTACCGATCCGTTGAGAATGTTTATTTTCCCGGGTTCGTTTTTATATTGATAAAGTACACCCGGGCTATTCACACCAAATTTATTAGATATAAATTCTAAGTATTTATATGCCTCGCTGCTAAATCCTTTTAAATTTAATGCATAAGTAGGAGTAACAATTTGGGGTTTTCCAGAATTTACTCTGCCATTCCTTACAACGGTTTCCTTTTTGGATTCATCTATATCTGAATAAATTGGTTCTGTAATTACATAGTAATTAATTATCGTAGTGCCAAATGTAGCCAAATGTTGCAAAGGTTTTCTGACTATTCGGGTTTTTTGTACAGCTTTGATTAAATCTTTTTCTGATTCAAACATGTATATTCATATTTAATATAATAATTTGAATTAATTATTCAGATTTTAACACAAAGGAGTAAAATTGTATGTTTCGGGATCTAACATAAGGTCTTTGATAAATTGCGAAATCTTTAAAAGATAAAAGATCATTTACATATTCTTTTAAATAAAAATTCAATATTTTGATTTCAGCGATAGATGATTTGAATTCTGTTAGATTTGCTAATTTTGGAATTGTCTCTGTTTCTAATAGTTATAATACTCTCGAAAAAAGATTGAATAATATTACAGAATTTATAAATAAAACTTATTTGGAAGTTGAAATTGTTGAACTAAATAGGTTTAACTTAATTTAATAAATATTTGAAAGAAATAATAATTATGGTATTCTCAAGATTACGGGGTGTGGCGCAGTTGGCTAGCGCACCAGTATGGGGTACTGGGGGTCATCGGTTCGAGTCCGGTCACCCCGATATTGGAGGTTTTAATGAAAAATATTGAAAATTATTTGCCAGATTTAAATAAAGAACACGAATCTGATAAAATTTTAGATGATATAAGTATTTATAGAGATGAATATGGAATCCCTCATATAAAAGCAAAAAATTCTTATGATGCATTTTTTGGACAAGGATTTGCTACTGCTCAAGATAGATTGTGGCATATGGAATATGATCGAAAAAGAGCTTATGGTAAATTATCTGAATTAATAGGTTTGGCTGGACTTGTTAATGATGAATTTATGGGTAAATTAAATTTAATAAGTAATGTTAAAGATGATTTTGATCAGTTAGATAAATCTTCCAAAGAGATGTATGTAGCTTATTCTGATGGTGTTAATGCTTATTTGAATTCTAAAGATACATTGCCTGTTGAATTTGATTTAACAAATTTAACTATAGATTTATGGCACCCATGGGATTCTTTGGCTGTTTTTAAAGTCAGGCATATTATGATGGGAGTTTTTGAAGGTAAAATATGGAGAAGTTCTTTGCTTAAAGAATTTCAGATAGATAAACTTGTTAATTTGTTTAGAGGTTATGAAAAAAATAATTTGGTTATTGTCCCCCCTGAAAAGCTTTTTGATGGTGAAGAACTCGATCCTACTGAACATTTTTCTACTGCTCTTGAATATATTGATGATTTAAGCGAAATTGATATTGGTAGCAATAGTTGGGTTGTAGGAGGAGAACACACAGTATCAGGCAAGCCAATGATTGCAGGTGACCCACACAGAGGATTAGATACACCATCTGTTTATTATCAGAATCATATTTCATGTGATGAATTTGATGTTATAGGCTTATCATTTCCTGGTTGCCCCGGTTTTCCTCATTTTGGACATAACAAAAATGTTGCATGGTGTGTTACTCATGCAGGATCTGACTATCAGGATTTATATATTGAAAAGATCAGAAATATTAATGGAATATGGGAATATCAGTATGAAGGGCAATGGGAACCTGTGATTGAAGATGCTTATGATTTGAGTGTATTAAATAGTGAAACTATGGAGATACATTCCTATAAAACAAGAAATGGTTATATATTAAGTTTTAATAATGATAATACCAAAGCTATCTCATTTAGATATTCTGCCACAGAGGAATTTAATACAGGGTTTAATGTTATCAGGCAGATGATTGATTCTCAAAACAGTGATCAAATGGAAAATAATATGAATGGCTGGGTAGATCCATGTAATAATTTTATTTTTGCAGATACTAACGGTGATTATGGATATATTAATAGAGGAAAAGTTCCGCTACGAGATCAATTAAATGCTTGGGTACCAGTACCTGGATGGGATAAAAAATATGATTGGAATGGATATGTTCCTTTTGATGAACTACCGAGAATTAGAAATCCCAAGAATGGATTTATAGTAACAGCCAATAATAAGATTCCAGACGAAGATTACCCTTTTTATTTGTCTTTAGATAGTGCACCAGAATATAGAGCGAGAAGAATAACTAATAGAATTAAAAGTCATTTAAAAAAAGGAAAATTTGATTCTACATCAATGTTAGCAATTCATTCTGAGATTATTTCTATTCCAGCACAAATTTTAACTAAAGAAATAAAGAAAATTAATTTTGAAAATCCAAGTTATGGTGATCTACAAAAATATTTAATTGATTGGGATGGGAGTATGGATAGAAATTTTGTAGCTCCTACTATATATTCGGAATTTAGATATAAGTTGAATAAGAAAATTATTTCAGGATTATTGGATTCAGATAAAGCTGATAAAATGCTTAATGCTGGTGGCAGAGGAGCACCTGCGCATTTAAGGACATTGTCAGCAAGATTTATTTCATATATAGATAGAAATAGTACTGAATATTTACCTAACGGTTATGAAAATTGGACTTCATTATTTGAGGAAATTTTTATTGAATCTTGTGATTATTTAATTAATACATATGGAAATGATATAGATTTGTGGAAATGGGGTAATGTACATAAGACAAATCCAGTACATACACTATCAGATTTATTTCCAGAATTATCTGATCAATTAAATCCTCCAAAATTTTCTGTTAGTGGTGATGGAGATACCCCTCATAATGCCGGATATTCAAATGTATCAAGATTTGATGTAGTAGCTACTTCGGTAGCAAGATACATGTTCGATATTGCTGATTGGAATAATAGTAGATGGATAGTTCCTTTGGGATCATCAGGTCATCCAGGCAGTAAAAATTATGCTGACCAAGGATACTTATGGAAAGATGATAAAGTGATCAAAATGCAATATTCATGGGATGTAATAACAAATAATTATCAGTTGCAAATCATAAAGAAAAAATAATATTTATTTAGAATTAATTTTAAGAGCCTGTCCTTTTAAAGTTTTTGTGTGTTTGCCTTTATCAATTACAAGATTTCCATTTACTAATACGTATTCTATACCTTCAGCAAATTGTTTAGGATTATCTTTTGTTGCTTTAGATTTAATTTTATTCAAATCAAAAATTGTTAAATCTGCTTTGAATCCGTTTTTAATTAGCCCTCTATTTGAAATACCAAGTCTTTGCGCAGGGAAAGAAGTGATTTTCCTTATCGCATATTCTAAGGACATATGTTTTTCCTCTCTTACATATTCTGAAATTATAGTTGGAAAACATCCATAAGTTCTTGGACTTGGGAAGTCTCCTAATAAGACTGCATCGCTTCCGACCATAGATAGGGGATGATTAATAAAATGAGGTATAGTATTACCGTTTGCTCCTAAAGCAACATAACAAGTTTGTAGATCTTCTTCAATTAAAATTTCACATATTGTATCTATAGGATGTTGATTTCTAGATCTTGAAATTTCCCCAACTGACAATCCTTCATATCTATGATTTTTTGGTAATTTGAAATATGTTAACCAAACTTGTTCCCAACTCAATGCCCTGGGAGCAACTTCTTTTTTTAACTGAATTCTTAATTCTTTGGATTTAAGAATTGATTTAAGAATTTTTACGCCGCCATCTTTAGTCCAGTCTGGCAACATAATTATCAATCTTGTACTACCATAAATATATGGATAACTATCAAATGTAACATCTAATCCTGATTCTCTGGAATCTTCAACTAATCCTAGGATTTTAGTAGATCCACCTTTTGAATATGAACTTTGATATAAATGAGTGATATGTACAGGGATATTACTTTTCTCACCTATTGTAATTGCTTCTTTGAAAGGATCTAAAAATTTATCGCCTAACTCATATCTTACATGAGTATGATAAATGCCACCTAGATTTGTTGCTTCTTTTGATAATTCAATTAATTCATTTGTGTCAGCAAAATTACCCGGAGGATATTCCAATCCGGTAGATATTCCAAATGCCCCTTCTTCCATTGATTCTCTTAGAATAGATTTCATGTTATCTATATCTTTTCTTGAAGCTTTTTTATTCTCCCATCCTATGGTGTTTATCCTTAGTACAGAGTTACCTACTAGATAAGCTATATTTACGGCTGTTTTTTCATGAAATGCTTGTAAATACGACTCTACAGTTGGCCAGAAAACATCTTGGGATATAGTGCCATCTAATCCAGAGTTTAATTCAATGAATTCATGTAAATCTTCTTTTGATTTAAAAGGAGCATATGAATTTCCATCTACTCCAATTAATTCTGTGGTTATTCCTTGTGTTACTTTCGGTTCGTGTAATGGTTCATCTAATATTCTTAAACCAGAATGAGCATGAAAATCAATGAAACCAGGAGATAATATCATTCCATCTGCATCAATAGTTTTCTTTGAATTCAAGTTTTGTTGTTTATATTTGAATATTTTAATTTTGTTGTTTTTTATTCCAACATCTGCAAAATAACCTGGGTTACCACTTCCGTCGACTATCATTGCATTATTTATTAAGATATCTAGCATTTTTTTTAATCAAGTATATTGTAATAGCTTTAAAATATTAATTTTGATAGTTATAATATCAAATTATTTGATTCAATTTTAACATGGAAAATACTCTAACATTTATTAATAAATTAGAAAAGCGTTTTGATAGTTTAAGGGGGAGGCTTTGAAATTGATAAACTACGTTCTAAAATTAATGCATTAAGTTCTACAACTATGTCCGATGGGTTTTGGAATGATTCTACCAAAGCGCAAAAAATTTCTAAAGAATTGGGATATTATGAATCTCAATTAAATGATATTAATAGTGTTATATCCTCCCTGCAATCATTAAAAGAATTAGTTATTTTGTCTATTGATGAAAATGACGATTCATTTGAGGAAGAGATTTTAAATTCTATTGATTTATTAGAAAAAGATATTGGTAATTTAGAACTTAAAACTTTATTTGATGGTAAATATGATATACGAAATGCTATTATTTCAATTCATGCTGGAGCAGGCGGTGTAGAATCCCAGGATTGGGCTAGTATGATTATGAGAATGTATTTACGTTGGGCTGAAAAAATGAATATGACATCTAAAATTCTTGAAATTTCAAAAGGAGATGAAGCAGGAATAAAAAGTACAACAATTCATATTAAAGGAAATAATGTGTATGGTCTATTAAAGAGTGAGAGAGGTGTGCATAGACTTGTCAGATTATCTCCGTATGATTCTGATAATGCTAGACATACATCTTTTGTATTAGTCGAAACTTTACCTGAAATTGAATCTGATGTTGAAATAGAATTAAAATCAGATGATTTAAATATAGAATCATTCAAAGCTGGTGGTGCGGGTGGGCAGAGTGTTCAAAAAAATTCTACCGCAATAAGAATTACACATATACCAACAGGTATTAAAGTTTCATGCCAAAACGAAAGATCTCAGGCTCAGAATAAAGAAATAGCAATGAGAATATTGCAGTCTAGATTATTATCATTGGAATTAAAGAAAAGAGAAGAGAATGAAAAGAAAATTAGGGGACCTCATATTTCTGCTGAATGGGGTAACCAGATAAGAAGTTATGTCTTACATCCCTATAAAATGGTTAAAGATCATAGATCTGATTATGAGTCTTCAGATCCTGATAAAATACTAGATGGAGATATTAATGAATTCATTGATAATTATTTGAGAATAAGTAAAAATTAATAATTACTTAATAAATTATTAATAAAATAAAATTTAAATTAATTCAAACAGGAATTTAAATATGTGGATCTGTAAAAATAAATTATTATTCAAAGTTATATTTTCATCTCTGCTGCTGATTTTCTTGATATCATGTTCTAGTGATTCCGGGGAAAAAAATGTTGATCAGTTCACTAATACTTCTGAAAAAGTTTTATCAGAAAAAAAGAATAATAATAATAATATAGTATCTGCAGGTAAACAGCTTAATGTTTTATATTCTGATCCACCCACACTTGACCCTCACAGAGCTCAAGACTCTACTTCAGCTGGGATAATATTAGAGATTTATAGTGGACTGGTTTCTTTGGATACAAATCTTCAAATTATTCCTGATATAGCAGAATCCTGGGCTATCAGTAATGATGGTATGAAATATACTTTTAAAATTAGAGATAATGCAAAATTTCATAATGGAAAAAAAATAACGTCAGAAGATTTTATTTGGTCATTTAACAGAGCTGCAAACCCCGCCACAACTTCTATTACAGCAGAAGATTACCTTGGGGATATAGTTGGTGTCCAAGATGTAATTGATGGTAAAACAGATAAGATTTCAGGCATCAAATTAATTGATGAATTAACTTTAGAAATCAATATAGATTCTCCCAAAGCATACTTTTTAGCGAAATTGACTTATCCTGTTTCTTTTGTTTTGGATTCAGAAAATGTTAAAAATAAAAATTGGACAGATTCACCTAATGGATCTGGGCCTTTTATGCTTGATGAGTATCTCATAGGGGAAAAATTATTGTTAAAAAGAAATCCAGACTGGTATAGAGAACCTGCAAAAATAGAATATGTTTCTATGAATTTGGCTGGAGGGCAAGCTATGGCTATGTATGAAAATGGTGAAATTGATTTAACTGGCGTCGGGATGGCCGATTTAGAAAGAGTTTTAGATCCATCTAGTGATTTAAATAAAGATGTAGTAATAGCACCATTAAGTTTTTCTCAGTATTATATTGGCTTTAATGTACAAAAACCTCCTTTTGATGACAAATATTTTAGGCAAGCTTTAGCTCATGCTATTAATAAAGAATTGATTGCAACTGAAGTATTATCTGGCATGGTTAAACCTGCTTACGGGATTTTACCTCCTGGTTTCCCTGGATACGATAAAACTATAGATGGGTTGAAATTTAATGAACAATTAGCAAAAGATATGTTGGCAAAATCAAAATATTCTAATATTAATGATTTACCAAGAATAATTTTATCTGTACCTGGTACGGGAGGAAGTGCAGGTTTAGATATTGAAGTTATAATTGAGATGTGGAAGCAAACATTAGGTATCGAAGTCGAAATTCAGCAAGTAGAATGGGCTACATTTTTACAAATGTTAAATAAGCAAGAATTACAATTTTTTTCAGGACTTGGATGGATTGCAGACTATCCTGATCCGGAAAATTTTTTAGATATTAATTTTCATTCTACAAAATCTACAAATCATAATGGATACAAAAATGAAGAAGTAGATAAACTTTTAGAATCAGCAAGAATTGAACAGGATTTAAATAACAGAATGCAAATGTATAATAATGCGGAAAGAATAATTGTAGATGAAGCTCCGTGGATACCTTTATGGTTTCCAGGAGATAGATATGTTTTGATAAATCAAAGAGTTAAAAATTACAAACTTACTCCAATGAGTGTTCCTAAATATTCTTTAGTTGAAATAGTTGATTAATTTAATGTATAAGTAATAATTATGTGGAAGTATATAGTAGGCAGATTAGTATGGATTCCTTTTCTGCTTATTGCAGTTGCTTTTATAACTTTTATATTAGGTAGGTTTGGCCCTGGTGACCCTGTAGAGGTAATGATGGGGACTAAATATGATCCTGTGGTAGCAGAAAGAATAAGATCTGAAATGGGTTTGGATAAGCCAGTAATGGTTCAGTTTTACAAATATATTCAAAGTGCATCCAAAGGTGATTTTGGTGAAAGTTTTCGTTTTAGAGGCAGATCAGTTTCAAGTTTAATTGCTCCGAAAATAATAGTTTCAGCAAAATTGAGTCTTGTAGCTTTGCTGATAAGTATTTCAATAGGATTGCCTTTAGGTTTTTATATAGCTCATAAGCAAGGGACATGGATAGATCCTTTGATTGTATCTTTTTCAGTTTTTTTTATGTCTATACCAATTATGATTACTATTCCTTTTTTACTTTGGATAGGATGTCTAAAAACAAATCTAGTACCTTGTTCTGGATGGGGTGGAATATTTGATTCTAGAATAATCATACCTGCATTAGCAATGGGAATACCTGGAGTAGCCGGTATGCTCAGAATAATGAGAGCCACAACATTGGATGTATTGGGTCAGGATTATATACGAACAGCCCAATCTAAAGGACTTCATTTCTTTACAGTTAGTACTAGACATGTATTTAGGAATTCAATTATTCCTATTGTAACTATATTGGCTTTCTCATTAGCTGGTTTATTAGGAGGAGCATTTATAACTGAAACTATTATGGGAATACCTGGTATCGGAAGATTTAGTGTTGAATCTATTTTTAACAGAGATTATCCGGTAATTATGGCTATTACACTTATTGGAGCAACTGCATTTGTCATAGCTAATTTGATGGCGGATATTTCTTATTCAATAATTGATCCAAGGATAAGATACAAATGAATAAAAATATTACTCAGTCAAAAGGGCATTTCATGACAGCTTTGTCAAGATTGTTCAGGAAAAAAATTGCTGTAGTTTGTATTGCGATACTAATAATTATTTATTTTAGTGGTATATTTGCATTTCTTATTGCTCCTTATGAATATACTGCACAAGATTATAGTAATATCAAAAAGCCACCTAGCATTGAACATTGGATGGGAACTGACCGTGCAGGAAGAGATGTTTTCAGTAGAGTTTTATGGGGAGTACAAAATACTGTTATTATTACATTTGTAGCAATTTTAACCGGAAGCATATTTATAGGAGTTGGCTTAGGTTTAATTTCTGGTTACAGAGGAGGGAGAGTGGACTCCTTAATTATGAGAATAGGTGAAATTTCATCATCTTTTCCTGATATTTTACTTGTGATTATTTTGGCTGCTACACTACGTCCTAGGATTTTGGGTTTTATACGTTATCTTGAAGATGCTTATAATATTAATGGTTTGGTGAAAACAGGGATAGTAGATTACCTTGTTATATCTTTAGCATTAGTAAGTTTTGGATGGATTGGAACTGCAAGATTGATGAGAGCTCAGGTTTTAAGTATAAAACAGAATCAATATATTGATTCTGCAAAATCTATTGGTGCTTCTACTTCAAGAATTTTATTTTTACATTTGATGCCTAATGCTATTAGCCCGTTAGTTGTTTCAATAACTATGGGCATGGGAGCTCTGGTAGGAACGGAAATAATATTAAGTTGGCTCGGCTTAGGTGTTCAACCTCCACGACCTAGCCTTGGACGTATGCTACTCGAAGGAGGAAGTATTAGTGTATTAAGAGAAGAACCATGGTTGTTGATTGGCCCTGGAATTGTAGTGTTTTTACTTATTATTTGCTGGAATTTATTGGGAGATTCTTTGAGTGATGTTTTAAATCCCAGAACTAGATAATATTATTTTTTTTCAATCTGAACGGGATAAAAATAAATAGTAATGATAATAGAATTACTACATCATTTGATTGAGATAAACCGCAACCACTGTTATTATTTGCCATTGAAGTTTCTTTTGTTATCTGATTTTGTGATGTTGCTTCCTTTTCTTTAGTTGAGATTGAAGAATTTTTATTTTTATTTTCCTCTGTAACTTTTTTGGAGTTTGTAATTACTTCCTTTAGAGTATAAGGTTTAATGATTGGAGATACGGGGGCTTTTGGTTTTTTGATGGATGTTGAAATTAATGAAGCTCCTATATGCTTTCTCCATTTATTTTCTAATCCTGTTTTGTCTAATTCGTAAGTATCAAGTATTGCATTATTTATAGATTTCCCTGACTTTAGAGTCTTTATAAATTTTGTAAAGTTATCATTACCAAAATTAGTAATGATATATTTAATAAATTGTTCTGATTGTCCGTAAAATAATAATACATCTTTTGGTTTACCAGGCGGATTTGAATATTTTGTTATATTTAATAATTTGTCTTCTGCTAATGCTTTTTCAAAAATAGAGTCTTTAGCTGTATACTTGAGATGGCTAGCGTATTCTGCAAGTCCTTCATGTAGCCAAGATGGAATATTAATATATTTAGATTTAGCAGCTTTGTCTAGAAGGATATGTGTTAATTCATGAGTAGCTGTTGCTGAGGTTTGTCTGTTATCCAATACTAACACGACTCCTTCTGAAGTAAATGCTTGCCCTTCTGTAACTAAGTTTCTCATTATAGTATCACTTTTTGGTGGGAGTGATTTTGTCATATAATCATAATCGTTAAATAACATAATACTTAAAGGATGGTTTTTTGACTCTAATCCTAATAATGGTGACATTATATCGACTGTTTCACTTATAATTTGAAGTAATTTTTCAGATCTTTTTTTTACTACTGATCCATACACTTCCGAATAGTAAAATGTGATAGATCCTGACTTTATATTTTCCCATTTTTGGTTAGGGTCTAAATATATTATTGTGTTTGCTTTTGTGGTTAAATTATATTCAGATTTAGTCAATATAGTAAAATGATATTCTATAAATGATCCTTGGGGAATATATCTTTCTGATGTATTAGTTCTCCATTTTAAGCTTGCCTGAAATTCATTATTATTTTCATGTTGGGTAAATTCTAAAGGATGAATAATGGATGTATTCCCCTGGCCAGATTTAAATAATAAATTAATAGATTCTATTTGTTCGGTACTTGATCCTGTTATATTGAATGTAATATCACTCGGAAAATTTATATTAATATTTGTTTCCTTAATTGAAACTTTAGGATTTGTATTATCATCAGCTATTAAATTCAAAGCTGGAAATAAAAATATTAATAATGATAGAAGAACAATATTTTTTTTCATTTTTTCTCAGAATTAATATATGCATAAAATATACGTTGCATTATGGTTATTAATGCTAAGAGGATAGAAATATACATAAATAAATAAAAAATATACAAATAAAATGAACCTATTATTAATGCAAGTGAAAGAGTAACGATTCTTTCTGGTCTGGTGAAGATACCTATATCTCCTTCTATGCCTATAGATTCATATTTTGTTTTTATATAACTTACTAATTGATTAGATATTGCACTAAGAAAAATGATTAATAAAGAATTTGAATCATTAATAAAATAGATAAATAAGCCACCATATATTGCTATTTCAGACAATCTATCAATAACTGCATCAATAAATTTCCCGAAATTTGTTGTGTTGTTTGTATATCTAGCTAATGCTCCGTCTAGCAAATCAAAAATACTAGAAAATATTATTAGTATTCCTGAAATTATTAAATATCCCTGACTTATTAAAATCATTGTTATTATTGAAAATATAAATCCAATAATTGTTAAAGTATTTGGCGATATTTTACTTTTTACCAATAAAGGGATTAACGAGGCATACAATAATTTGTTGCAATATAACTTTAATTTATTTCTTTGTATTTGATAATTATTCAATGATATGAAATTTTTTTATTATATAAAGTATTTTTATAAGTATTAATTATTTTATCAGATATGTTGTCCCAATTTAGATTTTTAATGTATAAATTAGCATTAGTGATTAATTTTTGTTTTTGATTTTTGTCATCATATAATTTTTTAATTGAATGAGCTAATTGATATATATTATTGGGCTCAACAAGTAACCCATTAAAATTGTTTGTAATTATTTCGTTGTACCCCTGAATATCTGAAGCAATGATAGCTGTATTTGAAGCCATTGCTTCTAATAATATAATTCCAAAACTTTCTTTTTTTAAAGAAGGGGCACAAAGAATATCTGATGACTTAAGGTATTCTGCTTTGGTACTTTCATTTACAAATCCGGGATTTATTATTTCTATATTGTTAATCTTGAGATTGGTTACTTTGTTACCTAGTATAATTAGCCTAATAGAAAAATCAAATGTATATTTTTTTAAGCTTTTTATAAGAGTGTTGAGGCCTTTTCTATGATCGTTTCTGCCTATAAAAATTATGTTTAATTTATTATCTGTAATTTTATTAATTTTTTTAGCTTTAATGAAAAACTCTGTATTAATGCCATTGGGTATTATTTCATAGATATTTTGAAAATAAGTATTTATAAAATTTTTAGCTGTTTCAGAAACTGCGATGCGTACATGTAGTTTTCTGTCTAAAGGTTTGAATATATTGTTTAATCCAAATTTATATAAATTTGTACCTTGATTTGAATGAAAAGTTGCTATGTTTATAGTTTCAGAATTCAATAAAAAGCTGATAGGAAGAGAACCCGCGAATGGTTCATGTAAGTGTATTATATCTGGTTTATATTTAGAAATTAATTTTTTTACTTGGTTATTTATAAAAGGAGATAAAGTGATTTGTGATTTAGACCCACCACTATTAATATTGAATGTTTTTCCTATTTTATAATGATTATTGTGATCATAGATATTAGTTTTACTTTCTGGAGTTATAAGAATATATTTAATTTTTTTCTTTTTTAATTGTTGAGTTAAATTAAAGACGTGATTCCATACACCTCCTGGGTTATCTATTCCATAAGGGCAAACAATAAAAATTTTCATTTATTTATTAAGGATTTTCTGTAGAAGACTGTATAAATTTTTCAAGTAAATTTCTTGCTTCATTGTCTGTAAACTGTGTAGGAGGTGATTTCATAAAATAACTTGAAGGGGCATCAATTGCTCCAGCCATTCCTTTATCCATAGCTATTTTACAGCACCGGACTGCATCGATAACTACACCTGCAGAATTTGGGCTATCCCACACTTCAAGTTTTAATTCTATATTTAAAGGAACGTCTCCAAAGCTGTTCCCTTCTAATCGTATATATGCCCATTTTCTATCCGATAACCATGGGACATGATCACTTGGGCCTATATGGATATTCTTGCTATCGATTTCATGGTCAATTTGCGAGGTTACTGATTGTGTTTTTGATATTTTTTTAGATTTTAAACGGGTTCTTTCAAGCATATTTAGGAAATCTGTGTTTCCGCCAAAGTTAAGTTGATATGAATTTACTAATTCTACCCCTCTGTCCATAAATAATCTGCTTAATACTCTATGCACAATAGTTGCGCCTACTTGTGATTTGATGTCATCTCCTATTACAGGAACTCCTGCATCCTCAAATCGTTTCTGCCAATATCCATTTGGGCTTGATGCAATAAAGACAGGTATACAATTTATAAATCCACATTGTGCTTTAAGGATTTGTTCTACATACCATTTTGTAGCTTCTTCTGATCCGACAGGCAGATAACTAATAACTACGTCAGTTTTAGTTTCTTTCAAAACTTTAATAATATCTACTGTTGAAGAATTGTGCTTTTCAATTATTTCTCCTAAATATTGACCAATGCCATCATGTGTCATCCCTCTTTGTACAGGTACATTTAGTTTTGGTACGTCTTGAAATTTTATAGTATTATTTGGCTCGGAAAATATTGCTTCTGAAAGGTCTTTACCTACCTTGTTTTTATCCACATCAAAAGCAGCAGAAAATTCGATGTCTCCTATATGATATTTTCCAAGTAGTGGATGCATTATTCCTGGGATTTTATCATTTTCTTTTGCGTTTTTGTATTTTATTACTCCTTGCACCAGGGATGATGCACAATTTCCAACTCCAATTATAGCTACTCTAACTTTACTCAAAATATTCCTTTAAAGAATATGGTTAAACAAGATCAAGATTGTATCATCTCAGTATAATGATTTCAATAGTAATTTCTTTGGATATATTTAGATTGTATTATTCTTACAAAGTAAATTTATTTATGAAATTTTTTATATAATTTCATCCGCTGCAATTAGATAAAAGTTAATTAAATCTAAATTTTGTAGTTTTCTGAGATGATTTTTATCTCCAACTATAATTGTTGAAAAATCGTTTAGTGATTTGAAATTTTGACTGATATATTGGTAGATATGATTTAAGTCGATTTTATCTATATTTTCGAGATATTTATTGTAAAAATTTTTTGATTGGTTAGCACTAATTAACCAATTTAACATTTTTAAAGCGGAAGTATGTGTTTCGAAATTATTTAAATATTCTTGTTTCAGTGAATGTTTTGCATTGTTTAATTCTTCATTTGAAATTTTATTATTATTAAATAATCCTTGTATTTCATTATTTATTTCATATATTGATTCTTTGGTTTTTGTTGAGTTTACTGAGCCTCCGCCTATTAATAAAGGTGGATTGGTATTCCATTGAATATTTGATCCAAATCCATATGAATAACCTTTTTTTTCTCTTAAACTGACATTCAGCCTTGACATAAAAGAACCCCCTAGAATTTCATTAAATAAATCGCCTAAAATAATATCTGTAGAATTTGACAAAGTAAGATTTTTACCAAATAATATTGCACTTTGTGGATTATTTGTATTTGTATAAATTAAATAATTTTTCTTTTTGGGGACACTGAAATCCGAACTATGATTTGAAATATTTTTTACAGTCTTAAGGTTATTTAATATTATATTTAATTTTTTATCATTATTGATATTTATAATAGAAATTTTGGTATCTTCAGTAAAAATTAGTATTTGTTTAAATATTTTTTTAATTTTCTCAAATTCATAATTTTCAATGCTTGATAAATTTCCAGATGATGTAAAAGAATCTATTGAGTCTTTTGAATAAATAGATTTAGCCAACCCTTTTTGGGCCAAGTACATTGGGTTACCTTTGTTTTGAATAATTTCACCTGTTCTTTGTTTTTTTAACCGAATAAATTCTTTTTCTGAAAAATATGGATTTAAAATAGAATTTACAATTAAATTCAGAGGTTTTTCCCAATTATCTGATGATGATTGGAATCCTAAAGTAATAAAATTATTATCACTAGAATAAATAGGGTCAGCTCCTAAATTTTCAATTTGTTCATATAAAGAATAATTATTCAAACCTTTTTGTTCAAATAACATTTTAATAACGAAGCTAATCGCACCCGGCGGTATTATTGATGTTGATTTATTATTTATCTTATTTATGAATAATATTGTGAATAAATCTGTAGATGGTTTATTGATAGTGAAAATATTTATTTTATTACTTAATGTTTCACTTGATATATCTGGTAATTTAAATTTATTTTTTAATAGAGAAGGACTTGGTAAGTTATTCATTTTTTTATTTTTTTATTTTATAGTGTAAACGCAGATGAGGCGTGCGTAATAAATATTCTGCAGCATTAATGACATCCTGTTTTAGTACTTTGTTATATCTATCAAGTATGTTATTTATCTTATTAGGATTTCCTCCATAAATATTAAAATAATTTAACATATCAGCTATTCCTCCGAATCCCCCTGATTTTTCTAATTGTCTATTAATACTTAGTTTATATTTATTTTTAGCAAGAATTATTTCTTCATTAGATATATTACCTGAATTAATATTCTTTATTTCATCAATTGTTATTTTATATATTTCATCAAAATTTATTTCTTGTTTTATATTGATTGAAATATCAAATTCTCCTGCAAGTTCATTTGAATAATGAGTAACTTCTAAACTTTGGGCTAATTGTGTTTTAGTTATTAATTTTTGATATAGCCTACTGCCAATCCCATCTCCTAATATTGTGGATAAGAAGTCTAATTCAGGTTCGTTATTACTAAATATATGGGAATTTGTAGGCCATCTAATAATCAGTTTTGGTAAAGTTGCAGGACTTTCTCCAATCATTTCATGAAATATATTTTTTTTAAGTGAACTGATTAATGGTTTATTATTATAGGAATTAATTTTATTTGATTTTATATTTCCAAAATATTGTTCAAGCCATTTTATAGTTTGTTTAGAATTAAAATTTCCTGAAATTGCAAGACTTGAATTTGATGGCAAATAATAATTCTGATGAAATTTTATTGTTTCTGACAATTTGGCTTTTTGAATATCAGATTCATATCCGATAGTTTGCCAATTATAAGGATGGGGTTTTGGAAAAATTATATCTTGTATAAATTCTTCACTATCTCCATATGGTGAGTTTTCATAGTTTTGCTTTCTTTCTTGAATAACAATTTTCTTTTCTTTTTCTAGTTTTGTATCAGTTAGAACTTCTGTTAAGTACCCCATACGATCCGCCTCCATAAATATTACTCTTTCCAAATATTCCGGACTGATATTTTCCCAATAATTTGTCCTGTCTGAATTTGTTGACCCATTGATCCCGGTACTTATAGGTTCAACTATTGAGAACCAATTGGTATTGCAATTCTTAGAACCTTCAAACATTAGATGTTCAAACAGGTGTGCAAAACCTGTCATACCTGGTTTTTCATTTTTGGACCCAACGTGATACCATATATTTAATGCTGCATATCCTTTGGTATTGTCTTTATTTAGAATGCATTGTAAGCCGTTAGAAAGTGTAATTTTAGATACTGAATGCTCTTTTTTGTTCATTAATTTGTTTCCAAATGAGATTTTATAGTATTAAAGTTTTGATTCCAAGGTACATCAGATGATAATATTTATAATATAGTTTGTTAAACACATTTAAAATAATTAAAAATGAGGTATTAGATGAATAAAAATAAATCCAAATTACCAAGAAATGGGTTTGTATATTTGATTATTATTTCTACTGTTTTTGCGGTTATCTTATCTACTGCTAATAATCCTTTTAATATGAGTAATGAGATATCTGTTACTGAAACTCTGGAAATGATTCAGGAAGGAAGTATTCAAGAAATTCTTGTTGAAGGAGAGAAACTTAATATTACAACTAAAGATGGAATCAAACTTGTATCATCTAAGGAACCTGGCTCTGATTTGATTGAATTAATGAGAAACTCTGGCATAGATCCCTTGCAAACAGATGTTAATATTATAATTAAAGGAAGGAGTGGATGGGGGACTGCTATCGGATTACTATTTAACTTTTTGCCAATTATATTTTTTGCAGGTTTAATTTTATTTATGATGCGGCAAGCTCAAGGTGGTGCTAATCAAACTTTTGGCTTTGGAAAGAGCAAGGCTCGTAAATTTACAGAAAATAAAGAAGGAGTTACATTTAAAGATGTTGCAGGAGCAGAAGAAGCTAAAATTGAATTGTCAGAGATAGTTGAGTTTTTGAAAGAACCTGATAAATTTCGAAAACTTGGAGCTAAAGTTCCTAAAGGTGTGCTTTTAGTAGGGCCTCCTGGTACAGGTAAAACTTTACTTGCAAAAGCTGTTGCTGGCGAAGCAAATGCGCCTTTCTATTCTATAAGCGGGAGCGAGTTTGTTGAAATGTTTGTTGGTGTAGGAGCTTCAAGGGTAAGAGATTTATTTGGGCAAGCTAAAGCAAATGCTCCATGTATTATATTTATAGATGAAATTGATGCTGTTGGTAGACACAGAGGTTCAGGTTTAGGAGGAGGGCATGATGAGAGAGAGCAAACTTTAAATCAGATTTTAGTTGAAATGGACGGATTTGAATCAGGAGGCTTTAACATAATTATTATTGCTGCTACAAATAGGCCGGATATTTTGGATCCGGCTTTGTTAAGGCCAGGGCGTTTTGATAGACGAGTTGTTTTAGATGTTCCGGACATGAAAAGTAGGACTGAAATATTAAAAGTTCATTCAAAGGGCAAACCTTTGGCTGACGGAGTAGATTTATCTAAACTTTCAGAGCAAACCCCGGGATTTACTGGGGCAGATTTGGCAAATTTAATGAATGAATCGGCAATATTAGCTGCGAGAAGAGAAAAAAATAAAATAGATCATGATGATTTTGCTGAATCGATTGATCGAGTTATAGCTGGACCTGCAAAAAAGAATAAAGTATTAAGTGATAAAACTATAAAAGTAACAGCATGTCATGAAGTAGGACATGCATTGTGTGGACATTTGATTCCTGAAGCTGATGCTCCAGTTAAAATATCTATAATTTCCAGAGGACATATGGGAGGTTATACCAGATTTTTACCTGAAGACGAGACTGCATTGCAGACAAAAAACCAACTTGAGGCAAAAATAGTAGTAGCTTTAGGAGGAAGGGCAGCAGAAGAAATTGTCTTAGGTGAAATTACTACAGGTGCAAGTAATGATATGGAACAGGCGACTCAAATTGCTCGTACGATGATAATGAAATATGGAATGAGCGACTTATTGGGACCAAGAACATTAGGCAAGAGAGAAGAAACTATATTTTTAGGTAGAGATATTTCAGAACAAAAAGATTATAGTGAAAAATTGGCAGGAATGATTGACGAAGAGGTTAGAGAATTAATAACAAAAGCTTATGAAAAGTCAAAATATTTAATAAAAAATAATATTAAAACTCTTAATAATGTTGTTGATTATTTGATTGTTAATGAAACAATTGAAGGTGAAAAATTAGACACTTTGTTATCAACATAATAATTCATTGATAAATTTATAATTATATGAAAGCACGAAATGATTTATGGGTATGGATAGATTTAGAAATGACAGGTTTAGATTTATTTAAATGTGTCATTGTAGAAATTGCTACAGTTATAACAGATAAATCATTGAATATTATTGCAGAAGGCCCGGACATTGTAATAAAGCGATCAAAAGCAGATATTTCAAAAATAGAGGAATGGCCAAAGAAAATGCACGAAAAATCTGGGTTGTTAAGTTCAATTGAAACTTCAAATACAAAATTAAAAGAAGCTGAGAAAATCACTTTAGATTTTATCTCTAAGTATGTTGAAAAAAACTCATCACCTTTATGCGGGAATACTATTTATCAAGATAGAATCTTTTTAAAAAAAGAAATGCCAAAATTAGAAGAATATTTGCATTATAGAAATCTAGACGTAAGCACATTAAAAGAATTATATAAATCATGGAAAGGTGATATTGAAAATTTACCTGTTAAAAAATCTAATCATAGAGCAATGACAGATATACTTGAAAGTATAGATGAAATGAAGTGGTATAAAGAAAACTTTTTAAGTTTTTAGTTTGTAGATTGGGACAGGCTTCATTTTGTGTATATTCGGAGTTCTTATAGAAATATATTTTTTTAATAATTTTTTTTCATTTGAATCTAAGTTTGTATTGTCTTTTTGTTCAGAAATCATCATAGCATGCTCTAATTTTTTGTAATCAAGACCTTTAAGCTGGTCTTCATCAGTTCTTCCATCATCCCACAATCCGTCTGTTGGTTTCGCGTTAATTATTTTTTTATTTATATTTAATTTTTTAGCCATATCCCATACTTGAGTTTTTAAACAATCTCCTATTGGAGAAATATCTACTCCACCATCCCCGTATTTAGTATAAAAACCTACTCCAAAATCTTCTACTTTATTTCCAGTTCCAACTACTAGCCCATTTGTACTGCCAGCAATCTGATATAAAGTTAACATTCTTAATCTGGATCTTGTATTAGCAAATGAATGCAAATGATCGTATTTATATTTTGTGAAAACATTTTGAATATTGTTGAAAGTATCGCTTAAAGATATAATTTGATGATTTACATTATTGAATTGTTGTTCTAACCATTCACCATGCTTTAAGCTAAGATTATGTTGTTCTTTGATTTGCTTAATTGGCATAGATACAACAATTGTATTTAAATTTGTTTTAGCGCATAAAGTTGAGACTACTGATGAATCTACCCCTCCTGAAATACCTATAACTAGGGTAGAGAATTTATTATTTGTTGCATAATCTTTTATCCAATTTATAATATTTGGAATTAAATTGTTAATCAAAATAGTCATAAATTTTTTGTAAATAATTCAATTCTGTTTAGTGCTTCAGAAATATTTTTCTTTGAATTTGCAAATGATAGTCTAATATAACCTTTACCTTCTTCTCCAAAAGATTCCCCTGATACAGTAGCTACCCCTTTTTCATTTAATAATCTATCTGCAAATTCTTCACTACTTATTCCGGTTTTAGATACATTAGGAAAAACATAGAATGCTCCTGAAGGGGTAGGGCACGTTATATTATTAATTGAATTTAATCCTTTAACAATTAAATCTCTTCTGGATTTAAATTCTTTTACCATTAATTTAACACTTTCCTGAGAACCTTTGAGAGCTTCTATAGCTGCTATTTGTGTAAAACTAGCTGTGCATGAATTACTATTGGCTATTAGTTTGCTTATTGGATCAACTAAACTTTCAGGGAATATTCCATAACCTATTCTCCATCCTGTCATTGAATAAGATTTGGAAAAACCATCTAATATAATAATTTTTTCCTTTAATTTTGTATAATTTGAAATACTTTCATGGTTTCCTTCATATAAAAACTGAGAATATATTTCATCTGCAAGAATTGTTATATTTTTGTCTGCTAATATTTCAGATATTTTATGCATAGACTCTTGATTGATAGCACTGCCACAAGGATTATTTGGAGAATTGATAATAATTAATTTAGTTTTATCAGTGATTAGTTTTTCTAATTTGTTTATATCGAAATTGTAACCCAATTTTTCTTCTAGTTTGAGAGGTACTGGCATACCTCCTACAAAATTTATCATTGATTCATATATTGGGAATCCTGGATTTGGATATAAAACTTCATCCCCTGGATTGATAAGTGCTAAAATTGTATAAAACATTATTGGTTTGCCACCTGAAGTTATAATTACTTGATTTGTATCAAAATCATGATCACGTACTTCTTTTGAGTATTTTTTTATTTCTTCTTTTAAATCTTCGTATCCTGTTGACGGATTATAGTGAGTGTACCCATTATCTAATGCTGATTTACCTGCATTAATTATATTTTCTGGGGTATCAAAATCAGGCTCACCTATTTGTAAGTGAATTATATCTTTACCTTGAGCTTCTAATTTTTTTGCTTTAGCTAAAACTTCAAATGCTGTCTCAGTTCCTAATCTGGACATTCTGTTTGCTAGTTCTATCATCTGATTCCCCATGATCATTTATGAATAAATTATAGCATTATCAGATGATACAATATATGTGGAGGATAAATATGGAATTATTTTTAGCTACACCAAGAGGGTTTTGTGCGGGAGTTGTTAGAGCTATTGAAATTGTTGAAAAGGCTTTGAATAAGTATGGCGCACCTATATATGTAAAGCATGAAATAGTGCATAACAAATATGTTGTTGATGATTTAGCTATGAAAGGAGCAATTACTCTTCAGGATATTAACGAAGCCCCCATTGGATCGACAGTTATTTTTTCCGCACATGGCTCTCCTCCTAAAGATTATAAAATAGCAAAATCAAAAAATCTTCAAATTATAGATGCTACATGCCCCTTAGTAACTAAAGTCCATAATGAAGCAAAAAAATATAATGATAAGAAAATCATTCTTATAGGACACAAAGGTCATCAAGAAGTTATTGGAACTACAGCTCAGGCGGATATGTATATTTATGATGATAGAGAGGATAATACTTTACCTGATTATGATTCAGATGAAGAATTAGTAGTTTTATCTCAAACAACTTTATCTGTAGAAGATACTAATAAAGTAGCTAATCAAATCAAAAGCAAATACAAAAATGCAATTATTAGAAATGATATATGTTATGCAGTTTCTAATAGACAAAAAGCTGTTATAGAACTTACTGGATTGGTCGATTTAATTATCGTTATAGGTTCTTCAAATAGCTCTAATTGCGTTAGGTTGAAAGAAGTTGCAGAATCATATGGAACTAAAGCTTTACTTGCGAATTCTCCTTTAGAGATTGAAGAATATAATTTTCATGGATTATTGAAAATAGGAATAACTTCAGGCGCTTCAACTCCTGAGATATTAGTAGATAATTTTATAAATTTTTTAAAACCATTAAAAATTAATATTATTGGAACAGAAGAGAGAGACATCAATTTTACTTTACCATTGGAGTTAGAATAATGGACATAAATATATTGAGTTTGTCTAATGGTGCAAAAATAGCAAAAGGAATTACAGTAATTATAGATGTTTATAGAGCTTTTACGACACAATCATTTGCTTTTGAAAACGGAATTAAAGAAATACTAAATGTTTCAGAAATTGAACAAGCTTTGAATATGAGAGAAAAAGGTTTTGCTGATTACTGTATGGGAGAAATAGGAGGAATAAGACCTGACAATTTTGATTTTGGTAATTCTCCTTTTGATTTAAAAGAAAAAAACATCAAAGGTAAAACTATAATTCATTGTACTATGAACGGTACTACGGGAGCTAAATTAGCTTCTAATGCAGATTTAATTTTAGGAGGTGCATTAATCAATGCCAAAGCTACCGTAGATTATATAAAGTTACAAAAACCTGAAGTTGTTAGTTTTGTTGCTATGGGTACAAGAAGTTCAAATGGAGAGAAACGAACTGAAGAAGATGAACTGTGTGCTATTTATATGAAAAGTTTACTCGAGGAAACACCTATTCAACCAGAAACGATAGTAAAAGCAATAGATTCCTGCAAAGAATCAAAGAAATTTGGAGATCCACTTCAATTACAATATCCCCTTTTTGACAAACTACAAGCTTTAAGAATTAATGAATTTAATCATGCAATATTACTAGAAAGATTAGATGATTATTTGGTTTCGAAAATTCAATAATTTCAATTTAAAATATAATTTTTTAGATTTAGAATTATGTTTTTTATTAATTTAGATTTGGAATCTGAATAAATTTTAATTATATTTTTATTGTAAATGAATTTTTCAAAAGATTTAAAATGATTATCAAATGAAATTTCTTTAGATAATAAAATTTTAAGGATTAGTTTGTTTGTTAAAGAGAAATCTAATAATTGTGATAATTTTTGATCGTTAAAGTTAAATAATATTTCTCTCATTTTATTACCACGTTTTATTTCACTACTGATTTTATTTTTCCACTTAGTTTCGTATTCAGATAGATCGTGTTTACTAAAAGAATTTTTAGATAATGCCTTA